>Ga0255338_1001362_pt1 | contig 46999 bp, 51 predicted proteins | sample MeOH1_35cm_T4_19_FD_203715 | JGI IMG/M metagenome (GOLD analysis project Ga0255338, IMG submission 203715) | Sandy soil microbial communities from University of British Columbia, Vancouver, Canada - MeOH1_35cm_T4_195 | ecosystem: Engineered > Artificial ecosystem > Sand microcosm > Unclassified ...
GCCAGCACCTTTAACATCAGCACCCTGAGAAACGGCGATACCCGAAGAATCCAATTGCAAGATCTTACTAGCAGCACCAGTTTGAGTTTTATCAACAGTGACAACCCCAGAAGTAGAGATCGTTGCGTCACCAGAAAGTGTACGAGCTTCAGCCGAGCCAGCAGCATTACCAATCCAAACTTGGCCCGTTGCCAAAGAACTCGACTGTTTCGAGTTAAAACTACTCCAATCCGCTGTCGATAAAAGACCGCGATTGGAAGAAGAAGCCGTTGGGATATTAAATGTATGCGTAGAACCAGCAGATGAAATATTAAAATCAGTCCCCGTTGCGCCGATCACAAAAGACTGAGTCGAGCTCGTCAAACCATTCAGTCCCGTGATACCACCGGATGCCGCCGTCTGCCACACAAGGCCCGTACCATTATATGTTAATACTTTACCGGTGTCTGCAGAGATAGGAGCGGTTACCGCAACACCTTTAATTTTATCAACCGATACTGAAGGCAATGCCCCAGAAATATCACCACCCAAAACAGGGATCGCAGAAACATAAGCTGAACCTGGGTTGTTCACTAAACGGAAAAATTCTCCAAGCTGAGTCGCATCTAAATCACTGTTCACAGGGGTCGCGATCGAAGGATCAATTCGCAGCACGTGATTCTGATCATAACCATTAAGCCTATTGGCATTGAAAGCTTGGAATGCCGTCGGAACTGCGGTGACTGCGAGATCCGGCAGAGCCTGGGCAACAGCCTCCCCTGGTGGAAGAAACTGAATCTTCATCACACGCTTTTCATCTGCCGTCGGTGCAAAGGTCACACAACCCGTACGGGTTGTATCGAGATCCGAAGTCTTCTTTGTATTATCAAATACATCCGCGATTGTCTTAATACCAAAAGAGTTATGAGGGAAATTCGAAGCAAGAGCACCCGTACCAATTTCAAACGAATAAGAGCCCGAAGAACCGGTCATGTCGATGTCGCGTTGCTCTCCGTAAAGATCGCAGCCATTTTGATTTTGAATCCAGACATAGAACCGGACGGTGCCACTATCGATGGGGGCGTCCCCTTTTAGGATTCGACCTGTGTAGGTGATGCCTGAACCGGCAAAAGCAGTGTGCGGAACGATGAAAAGCGCCAACGCGCTAAACAAAACGCAAACAATTCTATTTAGTTGAAACGTTCCGCTATTTGTTTTCACAACTAACTTATCGGTAAAGAAACGAACAAATTGTATGGCTATTTCCAAACAAAATTGGCACTAAGAAAAGTTCTGCTCAAATGGAAGTGCATGCATTTGGAAGCGCTTTAATGCACTTTGCGCCAAAATATCTCAACTTGGGCCGCCAACATGGCGACGAGAAATTTTCGAAATCTCAGTTCCAGATAGGATCCCATATAAAAGTAAATAACTTAATATTTACTGGCTCGCCGTTCGGCGGACAGGCCTTTTATGAATTCTTTGGGCTGATTTAATGATGCGCTTCTTGAACCTGTAAGTGTACTCCACATGGGATTTCTTCAGCAGCATCCCCGTACGGGCTGAACTAAAATCCAAATTCGCTGCGACATCTTGAATACATCTTTGGATCTCAGGATTTTCAATATCCGTTGTTTTGATCGCTGTATCCAAAATTTTTCCATCAGAGCCAATCATCCAAATCACCGTCGCATGAGTTCCCTGAAAGGCACGTGCATTTTTAGCTACGCAACCATGAACCAAGCCCGAGCTCACTTGAATACGATTCAAGATCGCTTTTTGACGGCGCTGATTTTCTGCAACGACCTTATCGTCCATTGCCCGCGCTTCAAAAGCGGACATCACATCAGGCGACGTCGTTGAAAACTCATCTTTTACTTTAGATTCTGTTTTCTGTTGCCGCTCCATGGATTTTGAAAGCTCATTTTTCTTATAAGCCCGATCTAATTCATCGTCCTCATAAGGAGCTTGCGCACCTTTAAAAAAACTGTCATCTGTTTCAAGAGCTGATTCAGCATGGGCGAAGGCCGACATACATAGAATAAGCAAGTACATGAAGATTTTCATATTCTCCCCCAACCATAACCTTATCGTCAGTATATCAAGACCAATGCATAGTCTCGGAGAAGAATTCTGCTTTTTTCAAAGCGGATATTAAGCTCAAAATGGAGATATTTTGGGCGTCTAATATTTAGACACTTGAAAAGAGACAGTCATTCCCTGTTTTCGACATGAACAGTTCTACTGTCTCATTCCCATTCGATAGTGCCGGGAGGTTTGCTGGTGACATCATAGACCACACGGTTCACACCGCGAACTTGATTGGTGATGCGATTCGAGATTTCTCGCAATAAAGTAAAATCAAACGGATACCAATCCGCCGTCATTCCATCCATCGAAGTCACTGCCCGCAACGCCAGCACATGATCATAGGTCCGGCCATCGCCTTGCACGCCGACAGTTTTTACCGGCAACAAAACACAGAATGCTTGCCAGATCTCATCATAAATTCCCTTCTCACGCAGGAAGGAAATATACACATCATCCGCCTCTTTTAAAATGCGCAATTTTTCTTCGCTCACTTCACCAAGGCAACGAATCGCCAGCCCTGGCCCTGGGAACGGATGACGGCCCAGCATGTCTTTCGGAAGCCCCAACTCCGCGCCGATCTTACGAACTTCATCTTTAAAGAGCTCACGGACAGGCTCCACCAATTTCAACTTCATCTTCTCCGGCAAACCGCCAACGTTGTGGTGCGATTTAATCGTGACACTGCCACCGACAGAAGAAACGCTCTCGATCACATCAGGATACAAAGTCCCCTGAGCCAAATACTTAATATTGATTTTATGATCATAGGATTTATCAAAGACCTCAATAAACACCCGACCGATGGTTTTACGTTTGTCTTCAGGATCGGTTTTACCCTTAAGCGCATCTAAAAACTCGCGCGAAGCATCGACACCCTTCACGTTCAAACCGGTTTCTTTGTATGCCGCTAAAACTTTTTCGAATTCATTTTTTCTTAAAAGACCATTGTCGACAAACACGCAATGAACGCGCTCGTGTCCCAACGCTCGAGTGAGCAGTGCCGCCACTACCGAAGAATCGACACCACCACTGAGACCACACAAAACGTGCTCGTCCGCCGCGACCTTCGTGCGAATATCTTTAATCAACACTTCTGTAATATGAGGTGCATTCCATGTCGGACTGGCGCCACAAAGATGGTGTGCAAACGCCCGCAAAATTTCCGTCCCTTTAAAAGTGTGACTGACTTCCGGATGGAACTGCAGTCCCCACGCGCGCGGTCCCTTCATGGCCGCTGGATGGCCTGAATCCGAGACACCGACGACTTGAAATCCCGGCGGTGCTTTTTTCACGGAATCGCCGTGACTCATCCACACTTGCTGATCGGAAGGAATCGCCCCGAAGGTTTCTCTCCACGCCACACGATTCAAGCCATATTCGCGCTGATCGCTGCGCTCCACTTCACCGCCCAATTGATAGGTCAGAAGTTGCATGCCGTAGCAAATCCCTAAAACCGGTGCGACTTCTAAAAGCTCTTTCACATCACGGCGCGGAGACTGCGGTTCGTAGACCGAATTCGGTCCGCCGCTCAAAATAATACCGAAGGGGTTGTGTTTGCGAATCTCGTCAATGGAATAATTGTAGGCGTGGATTTCAGAATAAAAACCGGTTTCCCGCAACCGGCGCGCAATTAATTGAGTAAACTGCGAACCAAAATCCAAAATCAGAAAACCACGCTCGGTCATTTTAATTTTCCAGTCTGTAGTTAGGAGCTTCTTTCGTGATACTTACGTCGTGCACATGGGACTCGCGGAGACCTTGGGCTGTAATCTGCACGTACTTCGCTTTTGCTTGGAGTTCTTCGACGCTGCTCGCTCCCAAGTAACCCATCCCCGACTTCACACCACCAATTAATTGATGAATGATCCCGGTTGCAGAGCCCTTGTAAGGAACCTTTCCTTCGATCCCTTCGGGAACAAGTTTGTCTTCGTCGGTGATATCGTACTGAGCATAGCGATCCTTAGAGCCCTTAGACATGGCACCGAGGCTCCCCATACCACGATAAACTTTGTAGGTACGGCCTTGATATAAAATCGTTTCGCCCGGAGACTCTTCAGCCCCCGCCAGCAGGTTTCCGATCATCACGGAGTTCGCACCGAGGGCGAGCGCTTTCGTAATATCACCTGAAAACTTAATTCCACCATCGGCAATAATCGTCTTGCCTTTTTTCCGAGCGGCTTTCGCGCACTCGATCACCGCGGAAATCTGCGGCATGCCCACACCGGCAACAACCCGCGTGGTGCAAATACTTCCAGGACCCACACCCACTTTGACGACATCCGCCCCCGCTGAGATCAATGCCAGAGTCCCCTCTTCGGTGACCACATTGCCAGAGACAATGATCACATCTTTGTATTTTTGCGCGATGTACTTCACCATTTCAATCACGTTGCGCGAATGCCCGTGCGCCGTATCCACACACAACACATCGGCTTTCGCCGCCACGAGGGCGTCCACGCGCTCTTTAGAATCCGCACTCACCCCAACAGCGGCCCCCACGAAGAGGCGGCCGTGGCCGTCTTTGGTTGCTTGCGGATAAGCCTGATTTTTTTCGATATCTTTAATGGTGATCAAACCTTTCAGTTTGAAGTCTTTATCGACGACTGGAAGTTTTTCGATACGATGCTTTTGCAAAATCTTTTTTGCCTGCTCCAGCGTCGTTCCCACTTCGGCAGTCACGAGCTTTTCTTTATGGGTCATGAGATTCTTAATTGGCTGCTGGACATTGGTTTCAAAACGCAGATCGCGATTCGTCAGAATGCCCACCAAAACTTTATTCACTGTGATCGGCACGCCGCTGATGGAATATTTCGCCATCACATCGAGAGCCTCTTGCACCATTTGCTCAGGGCCGAGGGTGATTGGATCTTGAATCATGCCGCTCTCGTATTTTTTAACTTTTTCAACTTCGAGAGCTTGTCTTTCGATGTCCATATTCTTGTGAATAATTCCGAGTCCCCCCATTTGCGCCATGATGCGGGCAACGCGGTTTTCAGTCACAGTGTCCATCGCTGCCGACAAAATCGGCGTATTGAGAAGCTTGCCGCGGGCGAATTCGGCCTTAGGCGTGACCTCAGATGGAATCACTTCAGAGTATTGTGGAATCAACAGAATATCATCGTAGGTCAGTGCGTATGGAATCGTCTTATCCATGAGAGGCCTCCGCTGTTGGTAGCTGAATTTTGGGATGGCCTATTCTGTCACGGAGGATTCAAAGACAGCAACAACTTCTTTAAACTTTTTCGCTCTCGTACCAAGTCTTATATAAGAGGTAATTATCTGCTGAATGGCTCAGCGCTTTGAGTTCGTCCACTGTCAGCTCGCGCTTCACTTTCGCAGGCCGGCCGATAATCAAACTGCGCGGCGGAAAGTTCGCCCCTTCCGTCACAAGCGACCCGGCTCCGACGATGGATTGCTCACCGATCACGGCGCCATCCATCACAATGCTCCCCATCCCAATCAAGGATTCGCGGCCAATGGTGCAGCCATGCAGAGTCACCTGATGACCGATAGTGACACGATCATGAACCGTGCAACCAAACTTTCCATAAGTTCCGTGCAACACCGATCCATCTTGAATATTAGCTTCATTGCCAATTCGTATCGGCATGACATCCCCACGGATTGTCACATTGTACCAAATTGACGAATCCGCACCGATCTTTACGTCACCGATGATGCGCGCATTATCAGCAACAAAAACACTTCTTTCAATTTCTGGCGTAAACCCCCGAACCGACACCCTCTTTTTCACCTAAAACCTCATCTTAAAAACTCAACAATCATTATGATACACACCCAGCTCTACCTCAGAATCGAGTGTCTCATCTGAAAGCCTGAAGTAAAGGAAAAACATCTCATCTTAAGACTCTTGTTTACGTAAAGAATTTCGAACAATTCACCGAAAAGTTATTTATGGAAGAAACAGTCGGGAAACGTTGCACGTTGATGCGCTTCCGAAATGTTGTGACTTCAAGATCCTACTCCACCTGGTTCTTATTCTGGCTCCTCATGATCTTGTCTCCGCAAGCATATTCGGTCACTGGTATTACCTATACTGGCAGGATCCTCGACGCCGACGACCAGCCTGTCGTCGCCAATCAAGTTTATTTTAAATCCGTTATCTATGATGAAAACTCGCACTGCTGGCTGTATCAAGAAGAACGCCAACTGGATCTCTCCACCTCCAGCGGGACTTTCTCTTTCAATATCGGCTCCAACGATCCCGATCTCGTCGGTGGTACGGCCTCTTACAATAACGGCCTGACAAGTCTTACGGATGTTTTCAACAATGCCCGCTCTCTAGCCGGTCTTGTGGGTTGCAGCTCACCGAATTCCTACACTCCGGCGACAATCTCCCCGCGAATCCTGATGGTTCTTTTCAGAATTGGATCTGGAGCTCAACAAGCCCTTCCTCCCTTAAAGATCAACCCCGTGCCTTCGGCTCTTCAAGCGTATTCCGTTAACGGTTATGGCAGCGGCGAGCTCTTGAAAGTAGATCCGGCTCAACTGGCTTTAAGCTCCGTTCCTAACAATGCTCTTAATCAGGCTCAGTACGAAGAATTTTGGAATCTGATTCTGGGAACATCGCTGGCTTATTTAAAACCGAGCAGCACTTTCGGCGGTGATGTCTCGGGAACCTATAATGCGATTTCCGTAGATAAAATCAAAGGCAAAAGCGTCGACACCACCGGCATCGCGGTTAATAAAATTCTTAAGTACGACGGCACCAAATGGGTGATGGGCGATGACAACACCGGCGGAAGCCCCGGCAATGCCTCCACCAGCGCGCTCGGCCTTATGCAAGCCGGCAGCGGCCTTAAGGACAATGGTAACGGCGATGGCATTATCTCCGTTGATGTCGGTGCAGTGACTGGTAAAATCGTGCAGGTCCAAGCCGGCAACAAACTTCCGGCTCTGGATGGCTCGCAATTAACCAACGTGGTAGCGGCTTCCATCGGTAATAACTCAATCGGCTCGGCCAACATCATTGATGGCTCTATCATCGATGCCGATATCAACGACGTCGCTTGGAGTAAAATCACCAGCAAACCCACCACGCTTTCTGGTTACAGCATTACGGATGCGGTAAAAAATAACGGCGCAGCCCCGAGCCTTGCCACTGGCACCGATGCCGCCCTGCCTGCCTCCGGCACAACGACGGGTGAGCTCTATGTCGCTTACGACACCGGTAAAATCTATCGCTGGAGTGGTGCTGCTTGGGCGGTGGTTGCAACGAAAGACGGCTCTTTGGATGCAACAAAATTGCCGTTAGCCGGCGGCACGATGAGTGGTGATTTGAATACGCAAAACATCACCATGGCTGCGAATAAATACTTTACTTTGTCAGCAAATAGCACCAATGGTTCTTCAGCTGGTCAAATGTGGTACGACTCCGGCATTATCAAATACTATGACGGCTCGGCGGTGAAATCTTTAGGTGTGGCCGGTGCCGGTATCACAAACCTCAATGGCTTGAGCACCAACACTCAATCTTTCGTGATTGGTTCAGCCGGCAATGCTCCGGCTATTACTTCTTCTGGTTCTGCGCACACCTTTGATTTCCCAATGGCGTCTGCTTCTGGTTCAGTCACTGCGGGTCTTATCAGCAATGCTGATTACACAGCGATGATGAATAAACAAGGAAGCGGCCTCAACTCCACCAAAGTATGGGTAGGAAATGCCTCTAACGTTGCCGAAGCTCGCGCACTTTCCGGTGATGTGACGATTGATAACGTCGGTCTTGTCACTGCTAATAAAACTACGACTGGTCAATCTAACAAGCTTTTAAGTTTGGATGGCTCAAGTGTTGGTACGATGAATGGTCTTGCTTTAGTGAATACGGGCACTGTCACCATCTCCGCGCAGACCGCTTCAGCGACTTATGGTTTAAGACTTCCCGCTGCGGCTCCTGCAAATAATCAAATCTTACAATCGAACTCTTCTGGCGATTTGTCATGGGTCTCCAATGTTCCAACGGTGAACAACGGAGCATCACTCGCTGCAGGTAAGATCTGGATTGGTAACGCTTCTGGTATCGCGGTTGAAAATACCATGTCTGGCGATGCAACCATCGACAATGCCGGCCTTTTGACTCTTAAAAATACCGGCACAGTTGGCACATACTTTAAAGTGACAACGGATGCTCAAGGTCGCGTGTCTTCTGGTGCAGCCCTTCTCTCTGCAGACGTGACTTCAGCTCTTGGTTACACTCCGACGGCTGCGGGTGCAGGTTATATCAATGGTGGTAATAGCTTTGCTGGTAACGCGACGATTGGTTTGAATGATGCTTACAATTTGGGCTTTGAAACCGGCGGCACGACGAAAATGACTATCACAAGCGCAGGGAATGTGGGTATCGGAACGGCATCGCCACAGTATCTTTTGGATGTCAACGGCACGACCCACCAAACAGGCGCGGCGGCGTTTGAGAATGCGGCAGCCAGCAACTCGGGGCCTACATTTAGTTTCTGGAAATCAAGAAATTATGCGGCTGTTCAAAGCGGAGATGAACTTGGTTTTATTTCTTTCTACGGCCATGACGGCACAGGCGTCTACCGTTCTGCTTACGTTGCAGGTTACGCAGATGCCGCTCCTGCCAGCGGCACACACACCGTGCAAGGCCGCTTGACTTTCAACACCACGGCGGCGGGAGCCAGTGATAGCACCGAACGTATGCGCATCGACAGCTCTGGTAACGTCGGCATTGGGCAAACGAGCCCTGGCAGCTTGCTGCATATTACTGATAGCAATAGAGCTGTCGGTTCAGCACAAGCTAACGTGCAAATTCAATCTAGTACAACAGGTATCGATAATGGTGGTAACCTTGTCTTCTCTGGTGAAGACGGCGCTGTCAGTGGAAGAATGTTCGCAAGCATTGCCGGCCGTAAAGAAAATGCCACTTCCGGCAACTATGCAGGTTACTTCCAAATCGCCACTCGTGCTGATGGCGGATCTCTCACGGAAAGAATGAGAGTCACTAGCACTGGTCAGGTCAAAATCGCCGGACAGCTTGTGGCCGCAAACGCAACCAGCAACGGGGCGAGCCTTTCGTTTGACTTCAACAATGGTAACGTTCAGTACACCTCGTCGGCGTGCGGAGCCGTGACCTTGTCCAACATGCTCGATGGTGCTTCTTATTCCGTTGGTATTAAAAACACCTCCGGAACCTGCTCCTTTACAAGCAGCGGAGACACCGTTCACTATGCCGGTGGCGTTGCCAACGTGACCATCACCTCTCACACCATTTTCACTTTCTTAAAAATGGGTACCGACGTTTATGTCACCTGGGTGACGTTCTAGAATATTTGCTATTTCCTTACATAATGTAAGGATGATTTTTCTGAATGATACCCGGATGAGCTTTAATATCCGCACTCACACCGTCCATCTCCGCATTCATCACGCGGCTCTTATCGATGTACTCTTTGGTCGCATAGATGGGAATGTCCAAGTGCAAGCACAGAGACATCACTTCATCCGCACGGATCTTAATCGATTCCTGGGTGGGATGATTTTTAATAAACAAACGAACAAATTGAAAGTGGCCTTTTAACTCGACGAAAACACATTTTTCAATTTGGATGTGCAGAGTTTCTAAAAGCAACTCAGTAAAACGGTGTGGAGTTGTCGGTGCTACGGCTTTATTCGCCTGACTGAGAGCCACGCCGGCCTCCAGCGGATTCACCGCCACGGGCAAAGTGTATTTATGGTCTTCGTCCTTCAGAAGCAAAAATGGACGCGAAAAATCAGTGCTCACAGACAGACCAAAAGGACGCAGACGGATCAAGTCTAGCTCATTGATTTTTTTCTCTTCCGTAAAGGAGTTTGAAAAAACAATCTGCGAGTCTAACTTGTCGCTATTCAATTCTTGCGCATTCTTCATCGACTTCAACCTGTTCCTTTATGTGAGCGCGACCATCTCGCCGCGAAGAACCGCCGGGTAAGCTTTGGTGATTTTCACCGGCACGGTTTTGCCGATCAAATCCGCCGAGCCCAAGAAGTGCACCAGCTTGTTTTCTGGTGAACGGCCTGAAACTTTGCCTTCCGTCGATTCCGCTTTCTCGACCAATACTTGTAACGTGAGTCCGTCGTAACGTTTGGCAAGGTCAAATGCCATTTTATCGTGAGCATCAAACAATCGATTCAAGCGCTCGGTTTTCACATCTTCGGGCACCTGATCTTCAAACTTCGCCGCCTTCGTAAATGGACGCGGCGAGTATTTAAAGGCAAAAATAGTCTCAAATCCAACTTCGTGAACCAAGCTGATCGTATCTTGGAAATCCTCCTCAGTTTCTCCTGGGAAGCCCACGATAATATCAGTAGATAGCACGACATTTGGAATAGCTTTCTTGATCATTTTGATTTTTTCTAGATACTCTTCGCGCGTATATCCGCGGTTCATGCGCTCTAGAATACGGCTATTTCCGCTCTGGAATGGCAAGTGAATGTACTCACAGACTTTGGGTTGATTGGCGTACATCACATCGACGAGTTTTTGATTGAAATCTTTTGGATGCGAGGTCGTGTAGCGAACACGTTCAATCTCAGTCTCTTTCGCCACTTTTTCGAGTAAATCCGCGAAATCCGCACCACACTCGCTGTGGTACGAATTCACATTTTGTCCGAGCAGAGTCACTTCCTTCACCCCCCGCTTCACAAGGCCGCGTATATCCGCGAGTACGTGTTGCAGAGGGCGGCTCTTCTCACGACCACGTGTGAACGGTACGATACAGAAGCTACAGAAATTATCGCAGCCTTTAGCGATATTCACGAAGGTGGAAACGCCAGGATTTCTGACGAGAGTTTCCACGTGGTAAGGAGCGCGGTGCTCGACTTTTGCGTTCACAACGCGCGGCTTTTCTTGCTCGTAAACTTGCGCAACTAAGTTCGGCAAATTGTCGATGGTGTCCGTGCCAAAGACGAAATCAATCATCGGCTGTTTCTTGATCAGATTTTCTTTTTCTTGCTGACCGACGCAGCCACCAACACCGATGCGCAGATCGGGATTTTTATCCTTCATTTTGCGATAAGTACCGACTTCGGAGTAAACCTTATGCACCGGTTTTTCGCGGATGCTGCAGGCGTTGATAATGATGACCGAGGCGTCTTCGGGTTTCTCCACCGGAGTGAAGTTCGACATCTCAAGCAGGCTGTACATGCGTTCGGTGTCGTTAACGTTCATTTGGCAGCCGTAGGTGGATATATAAACACCGCGGCCTTTGCCAACATCTTGGTTGGATTCTCGATTTTGTTCCATTTGGATGATCCTTTACTCGGGTCCTTGGATTGTGTTAAAGCTTCTGACTTATAGAGGATCGCCAGGAGAAAAGCAATGCAACCACGTCTTAAAACTTCAAAAAAATGGACGGCCTTTCCGAAGGAATACACAGAGCAAATTCAGACTGTTTTTCAGGAAAATTTTTCTGATCTCTTGGGTCAAAACAAACTGGTGATTGAGGGTCGCATCTATCCGAGCGAAGTGCTGCTCCGCGTTGGTCTCGCTCAGCCGGGCCGTTTGAGCCAAGCCAATTTCGAAGTCTCCATGGATTATAACCCGAATGAGAAGGATGCGGTTGATCGCATCCACAACTGCATTGATGCCGCAGCGTCGATGATGATGGATTATTTCGAAAACGATGACGAGGCCGATTTGCCACGCGTGTGGCAGGAATATCCCTTCCAAGGCAAAAAACTGTATCTGCAATTCACTACTGAAAACACCGATCTCGAAGCGCAAGCCAATGCGCTTTTGGGTGAAGACGAAGATTCCCTCGTTCTCGAAGAAGAAGACAACGAAGATGCTCTCGATCGCTCGGAAGTGGACGAATCTCTATCACACGATCCAGACGATGAAGACTTCCCGGAAGATGACACCGCCGAAGCTGAAGAGGCGGACGAGGATGATGACAGCGATAAGGACGACAAAGCGAAGGGTCCAAAAATGTTTGGCGGCGGTGGCAAGAAAAAGAAAAAAGGCGACCTGCACTGATGAGAGTGCAACACCAGGGGCAAACCTACACCCTGAGATCCGCAGTGAAAGAGGATGCTCCGGCATTGCGCAAGCTCCTCAACACCGCTTACAAAGAGCTGGCCGACCTGGGTCTAAACTACACGGCCACCTATCAAGACGAAGCTGAAACAAGAAAGCAAATCGAAAATTATCGCGTGTTCGTCCTCTTTGCAGAAGACGAACTGATAGCCACGATCAACGCCAGAGAAGAAAACTGGTTCACAAACAGAAAATCACTCTACGTGGGAAAATTCGCAGTACAACCGCATCTTAAAGGCAAGGGCCTGGGTGCCTTGCTGATGAAATTCATCGAAGACACAGCGAAGACCGAAAACTACGAATCAGTGCAACTAGACACAGCGAAACCAGCAGAACATTTAGTGAACCTCTACCAACGCGCCGGCTACAAAGTCATAGGCGAAACCCACTTCGAGGGAAAAACTTATGACTCCTGGATTTTCGAGAAGGTTCTTTAAAGGTTCCAGGTCGCTTTTCCTGATCAGATGGAAGGTATTGGATATTACCGGTTCCCGTCGTGCGGGCGACTCTTACTGGCTCCGCCGATCTTCCTCCGTCCATGTGAATCGAGGGCTATGTAGCCCTCGAGCTCCCCTTGACTTGCGGACATCGTGTCCGCCAGTCCGACGGCACTGGATGCGTTCATAGTAGACAATTACAACACTCATCATCACTGCTGCAGAGCCACTCAGGAGTTTGGGCCAAGCACTTGTATTACATATCGACAGAATTCTGGCCACGATGGCCAGAATTGCGGGGGCTTGGGGCGCGATAGCCCCAATTGCATGGATGCAGGAAGAAGTGCGGAGCCACCACAAATCTCCAAAAAAATCAGCAACATACCGCATTCACAGTTGCAATTTCATCAATACAAATTATATTGCCCTCGAATGAAACAAAAACAGCAATCTCTTTTCGATTACCACAACCACACCGATACTAAACGCAAGTACGGACGCACCACTCACGGCGGAGAGGAATCACAAGGCCGAAGAAAAGAATACCGCCCGCTTGCCGAAAACAAGTGGACCCATCTCACCCTAAAATCAGAAAAAGCCAAAGGCCCCTGGAGTTTCCTCACTCCAAAAAACCAGCAAATCATCAGAGAAATTCTCAAAGAAAAATCCAAAAAATGGGGAATAAAAATCGCGGAATGCGTGAATGTGGGAAATCATCTGCACATCAAGCTTAAATTCAAATACAGAAAGGGCTTTCAGAACTTCCTCAGATCCGTAACCAGCCTCATTGCCAGAAAAATCACCAATGCCAAGAAAGGCAACAAACTAAAAACCACAAAGCACAAACAAAACAAATTCTGGCAAGGCCTCGCCTTCACTCGAGTTCTAAAAACCAGCTACGAAGTATTGCAATTAAAAGGCTATTTCAAAGCCAACCACATCCAGGCCCAAAAAGGCGAAAAGGCCCGAGAACGGTATCTCAACGCCTTCAACGACTGGGTCCGCTCTCTGCGAAAAACTCCGTCCTCCGCCTGAATTAAAACTCCGTATCAAACATATCGAGAATGACCTTCTTCACCGGACTTGTTTTCAATTTGCGATCGATCGGACGAGAATCGCGGATGTAATCGCCATAGATCTTTTCCATGCGCTGGTTGAAGTCTGGACTATAAATCATCGTGCCGTTTTCGAGATCGTGGAAGAAACTGCGTTTGTTCAAATTCACAGAACCGATGAACGAAAACTTGCCGTCCACCAAGACGATCTTCGAATGCAGAATCACCTTCGGCTCCATGTATTCGTAGACATGAATCTTATCCCAGAACTGATTCACACCCGCCTTGTTCGCATCGCTCAAAAGCCAATCGACCGTATCGCCTTCCAAATCCAAGCGCGTGATCAAAGTAACATCCACGCCCCGTTTCACCGCGCGCCGTAAGGCATCCGCAAACATCTCCGTCGGGCGGAAGTACGGAGTCGAAATCTTCACGCTCTTCTCCGCGGAATCGATCATGTCGGAGTAAAACACTTCGAGGCTGTGGCCGTCTTTATAAGGGAACGACATAAAGTGCCGCACCAAAGGCTCGCGGCTGTTAAATAATCTCATATCCGCCGGAGTCGATTGCACTATATTCTGATTGATACTACGAACCGCCAGCGTCTTTGCATCGTAGTTCCACAACGTCAGAAAATGTGCCGCCGCTTTTCGCGTGAAGTTCGCATCCTGGACCTTGATTTCAAAATCACGCCAGTGACAGAAAGACTCATCACTGCCGCCAGAGTAATCCACCATCTCAGGATAAGGAGCTTTGCGCGGCAGAGTCTTAAACACGAAGCCATCGTGAATATTTCGGCCACCAATGAAAGTCGTATTCAATTCAGGCTTATCACGCGAAGTCGTAATCAAAAGCTTCACATGCAAAGTGCGATGGAACTCATCGAACTTCCCGCGCAAGGTTTCGCCTTTTTGTCGCTTGTATCGATATTCCTGAATTTTAATATTGTTATGTTTTTGTGCCATGCGCTCAAACATCGCGCGGTCTTTTTTCAAGGCAATGACGTCGGACACGAGCAACTTCACACGGGTCCCGCGGTCGGCGTGGTACTCCAGCAAGCGCGCCAGCAGGCTGCCGTAAAAATCCGCTCTGAAAACCAGATAAGAAACATAAATACTATCAAAGTGCGGAGCCCGGCTCAAATCCAATGGTGCATAGGGATCGTAATTTTGCACAAACTCTTTTGAAATCGGATGGCCCAACAACACTTCAACCTTCGAGCGCAATCCATCCACCGGATCTTCCAAAGTCGTGATCTCATTCACAGGATCCACACAAGTCATGGATTTATATTTGTCCGTCAGGAAAAACTTTTCCACACCCTTTAAGTGATCCGCGCGCGGCAAATAGCAACCATCGACAAAGCTATTTAAGCTATTATCAACGTCGCCGGAATCCGTCACAATACGAACGCCATAAGTTTTCTCATTCATTTTCCAAGTCAGTTGACACTCAGAACCTTCGCTCGGAGACAGAACAATTCTTTGTCCGTTCACGGAACTCTCATAAACTTGAAAGCTCTTTCGTTCATTGGCATTGTAGGTCTTGCTGCCCACCACCGGATTGCTGAGTTTGAAACTCGCGTTGCAAATCACTTCAGCCGGATACTTCGGCTGATCTTTGCGCATGTCTTCAGCAGTGGCCTGCGGCAAATTCGCGCCATAAGAGTCTTTCGAGAAAATAAAACTCTGAATATCGAGCTCGTATTCTTTCGCGCTAAAGCGATCCATGGCATAGATGCGCTCAATCTGGCCGTTTTTAATTTCAAAATCCGCCAAACGGTTGATACTCAAAGTCTCGCGACGATCGCGCCACTTGCCGGAGTACTGCCCGCGCACGCTCAAAGGCAAACCGGTATTTCCCGACAGCGGCGAAATCACCGGGGCGTCTTGAATATTCTCGTCCGGATAGACGTTCTTCATCGTTTCTTTTTCGTAGGCGAGATTCACGAGCCTCACGAGCTCTTCGTTCTGAGCAGCAGCCGGCTCCCGCAAGGAGGGAGTTTGACAAGAAAGCAGACCGCCTGAAATTAAAGCCAAAAAAGAGAGTTTTTTCATACTCTTCTTTTCGGAGTTTCAAGGAATGTGCTGAATAAGAGAATAAGAGACTTAAGTCCAGGCTTGGTCTAGATAGACCCCAAAATCATCCCGCTTAGGACTTTTTAAACAGAGCTTCGGCCGCCGCACGCAAGGCCGCAGCTTTATCAACGCCGCCTCCCGCCCCTTTGCGAGGCGAAAAGTAGTCGCAAAAATTGGCCCGGTCCTTTTCTTTGACCACGTCGGCTTGCGGTTCGCGGCACTCGTTGTAGACTTTCACATCCCAGAACTCACAGTTTTTGCAAACGTGCACATCGGCGCGACAGTTTGGACACTCATCGCGACGGCCGACGATCCCGGAAACCAGGATCTCTTTATTGCAATTAAAACAGTAAAGCCCCTGAGGATTCATCAAGGCCTACTTAAAGTTCGGTTTTTGATTTAGCTTATGATGAGCTTCAATCGTGCGAATCGTGCCCGTTTGCGAACGCATCACCACCGAGTGAGTTTTCGCCTGACGGCCCGGAAGCGTTTTCACACCCTTCAAGAACGGTCCATCGGTCACTCCGGTTGCAACAAACATCACAGAACCATGCGCAAGTTCATCAACAAGATATTTCTTTTCAAGATCTTTCACACCCATGCGAGTTGCACGTTGTTTTTCTTCTTCATTGCGGAATTTCAAGCGGCCTTGGAAATCGCCACCCAAACATTGCATTGCCGCCGCTGAGATCACGCCCTCTGGCGCGCCACCAATACCCAACAGTAAATCAATTCCAGAATCCGGCCACGCGGTAGCGATCGCCGCCGAGACATCGCCATCACCGATCAAGTGAATGCGTGCACCGGTCTTACGAACTTCAGCAATCAACTCCAAATGACGAGGGCGATTCAAAATCACCACGGTCACATCACTCACATTTTTTTTCAATGCTTCCGCCACGCGATGAATATTTTCTGTCGCGGACTTGTCGATATTGATCACGCCTTTCGCACCAGGGCCACAGGCGATTTTATCCATGTAAGTATCGGGCGCATGCAGGAAGTTTCCACGCTCAGCAACGGCGATCACCGAAATAGAGCCGACACCACCAGTAGCACAAATCGTTGTTCCTTCTAAAGGATCCAAAGCGATATCAATGGCCGGCGCGTTGCCGCTTTTATTGCCTACTTTTTCGCCAATGTAGAGCATAGGAGCTTCATCGCGCTCGCCTTCACCGATGACAACGGTGCCATCGATGTTCACGCTATCAAACGCTATTCTCATGGCATCAACGGCGGCTTTATCCGCGGCCTTCTCGTCACCATGACCAGTCCATTCAGCAGAAGCCAAAGCAGCCGCTTCGGTGATACGTACAAATTCTAAAGCCAGGTTTCTGTCCATTGTTCTTTCTCCAGGATCTCTTTCATGGCGCTTGGAAGGCGCATCAGTTTCAGGTTTTGATCAAGCGGCACGTGCACGGTCTCGGCCACAGCCAGAGTCTGCCCCCGGGCATTCATGCGGTACTGTATGTGAATCCGCACACCTTCGGAACGGGCTTCGAGCTGAATCTCAAGCTCGTCACCAAACACGGCTGGCTTCAAATGACGCACGCGGGTTTCATAGACAGCAAAGGAACTAGCCGAGCCTTTTTTCTGATAATCGATCAACCCGCGGGAGTGGGCCCAGGCCACGCGAGCTTCTTCACAAAAACGCAGGTAGTTGCTGTGGTGAACAATCCCCATTTCATCGGTTTCGTAGAACTGAACTCGGTGCAAGTACGTGAACATATTTTCCCTATAAGGGCTTACAATCACAAAAAGAACGTGAGAAAGCAAAACGTTTTTTTGCCGTTGTTGACAGGCTCAAAGACGTTTTGAGAAGATCAACCCGTAGCACCACTAACAAAGGACCCTCCTTGAACAGTACCACCGCTCCGAGCCCCGTTGCACCCTGGAAAATGCAACTCCCCATGTGGATTACCGTCAGTCGCATCGCCATGGTTCCCTTTGTTTTGCTATGCATGCTGCCAAATACTTTTTGGTGGAATGTCACTGCTGCCTTTTTGTTTATGGTGGCATCGGTCACGGACTACTACGATGGCTATTTCGCGCGCAAATACAACGCGGTCTCGAACATGGGAAAGTTCATGGACCCGGTGGCCGACAAAATTCTCGTCAGCAGCATCCTTGTCATGATGACTTACTACCAAAAAATCGATCCGTGGATGGTGGTGGTGATTCTGGGCCGGGATAATTTCATCAGCGCGATCCGCGCGGTGGCCGCCGCCGATGGCGTGGTGATCGCCGCCAAGGCCGCGGGCAAATGGAAAACAGCGCTGCAGATGGGAGCACTTCCCGCGGTGTTGATTGGAGAAATTCCAGGGTATTTGCCCTATCTCGACAAAATTGGTTACGGAATCTTGTGGATCACCGTTCTGTTAAGTATAAGTAGCGGCGTCGAATACTATTTTGCCTACAAAAAGGGCCGAGAGGCCAAGGGTTGAGCGATGTTGCTCCATATGACACCAAGAGATTGGTTTTTTATATTTTTGGCCGTTTTACTCGCAAGCTATGTGAAGATGGCATCGGCAAAAACGCAGCCGGGCATGAATCCGTTATTTAAGCTGGCGAAGATCAGCCGTCTGCTCTGAGGGCAGAACCGCCGGTTTCTCCGGGGCCTTTTGTTCTGAGGCCATCCACCGCGAATTGACCTCAGTTCCGAGGTTCTTCATGCCCCAAAAATAGCCCAAAAAATAAGCGCTTACACCTAAAACAGCGAGCGTGGACCATTTAATCAAAGTTTTTTTCAAAATTAGCGGCATGAAAAATATTTACCCGTTGACAGCTCGGCGATGCAACTGTAATTTCAGCCCCACGTTACGAATGACGCGGGAATAGCTCAGTTGATAGAGCGATGCCTTGCCAAGGCATAGGTCGCGGGTTTGAGTCCCGTTTCCCGCTCCAAATTTTCTCAAAGAGAAAATTTCCTCTAGATTCTCTAATATCTAAATCTCTCTAAAACTCACAAATTCAAACGAGAAAAATAAAAAAGCCTGCATTCTAGCAGGCTTCTATTTTTCCCCTCAACCTTCAAAAGTCTCAGAGCTATTTGACCAGAGTGCAACTGACATCGAAATCTTGCTTATCGAGAGCAAGCGTATCTAATTCAACCTCAACGGTCGCAGTTTCGCCTCCCCGGTAGACCACCGCGCCACACGCTCTAGGATACAGATGATCGAAGAATGTTCGTTCAACACACATCTTCGGGGACTTGTTAGCTGCTGGATCATTAGGAGCTCCAACGCCCTCGTCAAAAGTAATTCTTACGGAATTATCAACATCGTTGTTAATATATACAAATTCTCGAGCCTTACCATTAACTAAGGGAATGTCTGCTTTGACAACAGTTGTGCTCATTACTCCGTTGGAATCCTCACTAAATCTTTGAATGCTGCAGGAAAGAGAAGAGGCTGCAAAGCTATAAAGTGAGGTGAAAGAAACTAAAAACAGTAAAATAAATTTCATTAGAATCTCCTTGTTGCAAAAATATTAGAGCTGATCCTTTCACAGAACAATAATTGAGCCAATTGCAGATATTGGGAACACTGCACCGCCGCCCGCCTTTTGTTGTCTGTTAGCAACGATCGAACCAATAACGCAAAGCTCACATTCAGGAGATGTTGATTCCATGCAGAATCAATTATACCTACCAATCTGCCAATCTAATCCCGATATGGAGAATTTAAAATGAAGACCATCGCACTTTTAGTTTTATTCTTAACTGCAGTTCACGCAAATGCGAAGTGCGGTGGAACCTGCATCGGCACCAACAATAATCCGTATTACAACTCTGCGTGCGAAGGGGCCTCCGTAAATGGTCAGCAAGCTTGCGAAAAGTACAGTGGACTCGGCTGCGTTTGGCGAGCGAAAACTGAGATGCCAGGAACCTGCGTCGGCACTAGCAACAATCCCTACTACAATCAAGCCTGTGAAGGAGCGTCCGTAAACGGTGAGCGCGCCTGTGAACGCTACAGCGGCCTTGGATGCTTGTGGCAGCCGCCGACTTGTCAGTGATTTTGAGGCGCTGAACTATTTCAGTCCACGATAGTCGAGGCTTGCGCAGTCGATGAGCGTTTGAATGACTTGGGCAAAACTAATCCCCTCGTGGGCTGCCGCCTTTGGCAGAAGAGAGGTTGGAGTGCAACCCGGCAGCGTGTTGACTTCCATCACGAAGGGATTGAGGTTTTCATCCACTCGAAAATCGATACGAGAATAGGCCTTCAGTCTAAAGGTTTCAAAAACTTTTTCAGAGATGGACTTTAGCAGCTCAATCCGATCATTCGGCAACCGCGGAGGCATGAAATAATCCGTCGTTCCCTTGGTGTACTTATTTGTATAATCGTAAAAGCCTTTCTTGGGCACGATTTCAATCGGAGAAAGAGCTTTACTCTTGAGCACAGGAACAGAGACTTCCATTCCAGCAATGAATTTTTCAATCAAAAGATAGTGGTCGTATTGGCTGGCAAGTTGAATCGCGGGCAAAAAATCTTTTTCTTCTTTTACAATAGTAATTCCAACGCTAGAGCCTTCTCTGGACGGCTTGACGACGAGGGGGAAGCCCAGCTTTGAATGAACATCTTGCGGTTTCATGACGTGCAAATCGACGATTTCAAATGGCGCCGTCGGTATTCCGCATTGAACGTACATTTGCTTACTCATGACTTTATCCATACAAAGCGCGGAGGAAAGAACACCGCTCCCACTATAGGGAAGTCTGATATATTCACAGAGACTTTGAACAATCCCGTCTTCAGCGTATTTACCATGAAGTGCAAGAAGGGCTACGTCTGCTTTTGCGTTTGCAAGTCGAACCGGAAGATCTTCTTGAGCATCGATCACCTCGTAATGATGTCCTAACTCTTTCAGAGCGGCCTCAAAGGCTCCCCCTGTCGAGAGACTCACATTTCTTTCAGCGCCCATTCCCCCTTGAATGAGGGCAATTCTCTTTTTATCAGACATTGCTACGCTCCTTTTCTTAAAACTCAATTCTATGAAAGCTTTAAAGGCCTGTCCAACAAAGAAATATCTGACGCCAGGGATTTGCTGAACGATACCAAATTACTTCTAATCCATCATTTTTCCAGTGTGGATGATATCATTGCAGATATCGACGCATTTTCTGCAGATAAATTGGGATCTAGGTCCACCAATTAACACCGTGGTTTCGCGTTTAGATTGGCCACACCAAGAGCAACACACGATCTGCTTTTTCTTTAGGTACTTAAAGATCTTATCTATATTCTTTAGACTTAGATCTCTTTTGCCAGATAAAAAGTCGCTCAGACAAGTTAGACTCAAACCCAGATCTCGAGAATAAGCTCGTTTTGAATATTGAGGCTTAAATCCTTTACGAGTTTTAAACTCTTGCACCAAATAGTTTCTCAATTCAGAAAGTTCAGGTTGCATAGCACCTCCATGGACTATTCTTCGTCACTACGAAGATAAGCTCAAGCCCTCAATACCTCCAATGACCCGACTTCGGTTCAATAAGCTCTTTGCTCCAGTAGCAGAAGCTGTAAAGAAATTTATGAAGACACTCCCGGCAAAGTCCCCCGCTCGTTCAAAACATCGCGCAAGAAAATCGCCAATCCCAAATCTCCGGTCCACAAACTGAAGCGAGCCCGTCCGAACTTTGCAAGATTCGAGTGATATTGCTCTATCGCAAACATCGCAAGGCCCCGCGCACGCTCGAGCCACATTTCGCCGCGGGAACGTTCAAACATCTTCAGACAAGCTAATCCACTCCCCGCGGTTCCATGGCAAAGGGAAACACCTTTTTCAAGGGGACCCGCCTTCCAAACCAAATTCGCGGCTTTCAAAAACAGATCGTCCAACACAGGTGACTCTGAAGCAGGAATACATCCCGACAAGTCTGTCACAATCCCCGTCGCCCCATGACACCAGTGGACCACAGTTAATGAATCGTACTCCGTCCCGTCAGCGCCTCGCCGCCAATTTGCCATGTCTCCTTCGACAACAGCGTGCGTATTTAAAAACTTCTCAGCATCGCCGATCAACTCTTGAACGGAACTCGCCTCACCTAAATCCCGCAGAGCGCGAATGAGAACACCGAAATTCCCGGCGCTTCCATGAGCTGCACCGATAAATTTCCTGTGCCTGCCGAGCTGCTGAATCCATATACGCGCGCCTGAAGGCTCATCGATTTCCCGCTGCGCGAGGATCTGTCGCGCGGTCTCAACACAAATCTCGCGATAACTCTGATCGCCGCTTCGCCAAAGTAAGTGAGCCATGGCTAGCGCACCTGGGCCGCCGTAAAGAATTTCTCTGCAACTGTTTTCAGCGGCTTGGCGAATGAGTACCTTCAGCGCACTCGAGTTTTCTGCGGAAGGAGCCAGGCCTTGCTTTACAAAGCGTATTCCCAATTCTCCACAAAATGGTGAATCTGAATACGAGTCTCCGCTCCGCAGGTGTTGGGTCAATACTTCATCAATCGTTGGCAGGTCAGGCTCGATTTGTACAAAGTTCGCCAACTCACGACCGGCCCAAAGTACACCCGCTGCGCCATAATAAAAGGGCAGCGAAAAACGCGGGCCGTCTTTGTGGGCATCGTTCGGATGAATGGGCCAAAAACCTTCTACGGAGTCCAATCCATCGCGAGTACGATGCAAAATATCGCAAATGGTGTCACGGACATGACTTTCGTTCCAGGGATGGGATGTATAACGCAAATGACGTTCCGGAGAGTAAAGCATAACGGGACGTTAACACATCTACTGGGCATCGCGCATTCACGAATTCGAAGATTTGCGCAGAATAAAATGATGAGCGGAACTTGACCGAAAGCACTTCTTTCTGATCAGATCAAACCATGAAAGTTTACGTTTTCAAATCGCTACCGCCGTTTCTTTGGGGCTATACCCGCGACATACGCGTAATGTGGGCGCTCGAAGAATGCGGAATCCCCTACGAAACCATTGGCCTCGACTGCGGGCCGAACGGTCTTCAGGATGAAATTTGGTATGGAGACATTAATCCTTTCAAACAAATTCCGACAATCGATGATGATGGCTACATCCTGCCTGAGTCGGGCGCGATCCTTCTTTACCTCGCGGAGAAATCGGGAAAGTTGATTCCTCAAGATCTGCAAGCGCGCGCTCAGGTTTATCGCTGGACGATCACGTCGCTCAATAACATTGAGCCGTTTGCACTCCCCGTTTTCTTTGCCGATCTTCAAAGCGACGCGAATTCCCCCATGAAAACCCTGCGCCCATGGTATGTCGACATCCTCGCGCGCTTTCTGCCGCAGATCGATCAAATGCTGAAGGCTCAGCCATTCATTACGGGCACTGAATTCACCGTCGCCGATATCACCCTCACCTGCGTGCTGCGTGAGATCCGCAAGACGGAGATTCTGAGTAAGTATCCAAATGTCGAGAAGTACCGCCGTCGCTGCGAAGAGCGGCCTGCGTTTATTAGAGTGCTCGATGCCTACGAAGACCGTCTTGGTATTGCTCGCGGAAGTGCGCGGTAGGTGTTATCCCGTAAGTTCGAAAAGCTTTGGACAAAAATCGACGTATTTCAGCTAAGTCTGTGTAATTAAAATATTGGTTTTTTTAAATGTCTAAAGACGTCTTTTGAATAACCTCGATGGCAGCGCGGATTTTTGGCCAAGCCACTTGTTCTTTGGTTACTGATATACAAATACGATGTTTGGCCGTTAGACGTCTGAGTTCAATGATGTCGAGTTCGCGAACCCTTTTGGATGCGAATTCTTTTTGAATTACTTTTTTGGGAATAACACCGATGCCTAAATTTCCAACGACCATTGCTTTAACGGCCTCAAAAGTATCTAGCTCATAGGTGAGATGCTTCGCACTGATTCCCAACTGTATAAGTTGATCTTTTAACGATTCTTTCTTAATGGACAACGCTTTTGGTGCGTAAATGATTGGAAGATCAATGACATCATCAAGTTTTACCGGTCCTCTTTTTTTAAAAACAGAATCCTTTGAAATATAGAATTTATATTCGTCAGCATAGAGTTCAAAAATATCCACGTTAGCATCCGGTATTGGCTCAACGTCCAAGGTCATGTTGATGGAGCCGTCAAGTAATTGCTGTCGCAGTACTTTCCCATTGTTAGTAAGTAAGTCGATACTTAGTTTCGGATAGCTTCGTCGAATTTGATTAATGAGCGAAGGCCAGAGATAGATCGAAAGGCTTTCAAAAGTTCCTACTTTTAGACGTCCTTCAATTTTATTATCTAGCCCCATGATTTCCGCATCGAGGGTTGCAATGCTGGAATTCAATTTTTTCGTAAAGATTACAAGTTTGTGTCCAACCTCAGTGAGCTCGATGCCTTTTTTACCGCGTATAAATAGACTCTTCTGTAATTCTTCTTCAAGAATTTTAATGGATCTTGAGATAGCCGGTTGGGCGATACGCAAACGACGAGAGGCTTCCCGGAAGCTGCCAGACTCCGCTATGGCCATAAAGTAATTTAACTTTTCCAAATGACTAATCAGATCCATGTGACACCTTGATATAAAAATTGTATCAATATATATAAATTTGGTATTTTACAAGCATCAATCAATATTGCTAGAAGTACGGTTATGAATAGCCGAATAGCCTTATTCTTACTTGTAATGATTCCCCTGGTCGCTGCTGCTCGGCCTTCGCAGCATCTAGTTGATTCCGACAATTTAACGACGGCGGAAGCCCATAGAACCCTTTGCCCTGTGCTGATGAGGCTTCATGCAGATAAGGGGAAAGGCATTTGGCCAGGCTACGACCCCCTTGAAACGCCTCTTATTGTAAAATATCCGGACGTTACATATGGGTACGGCGATGCTTCAGAGTTTACGGGCTGGCAGGAAATTAAAAACGATAGCTGTACCGCCTACATGGCTCCAAAATCATTCACGCCGCCAGCATCACCGATGGTGCCCATTTTTAATTTCGGCCAAAGCAAAGCGTTTTATTTTAATATGGGAATGAAGCAGCATATTTCGCTCTGGCTGTTAACAGCAGTAGTGCATGAACGCTTTCACCGATATCAGTGGGAGCATTTTCCAAATTTCTTTTCACTTCTTGGTAACGATTTTACAAATCATACGGATGTGGATGTCGTTACCGTGACACTCCTTGAAAACAAACAACTGAGTTCGTTCATTCAAACTGGCAGTTCTAACGCTTTGTTTGATTATGTCTCTTTAGCTTCCATTCGGGATTCATTGCTGTCCTCGAGTTCTAGAAAGTGGGAACTCTATCAACAAATCGCAGAGGGAACAGCGACATTTGTGCAACTGAAGGCGTTTACAAATCAACCCCTTCCATTCGGTCTCAATTTCCATGAAGTTTGGAAAAATAAGATGCAAGAGGAGTTGTCTCCAGGCCTAGGAGTCGATGGAATTATCAAGTGGCGTCATTACGCAGTTGGTAGCATCCTTTATCAAGTCATTAATAAGAATTCTAAAAATGAAGATTGGAAAATAGATATAGAAAGCATGAGCGCCGGCTCTATTTTTAAGCTTCTTGATATATTTGAATCAACCCCTGAAAGCGATCTTCGGAAGCGCTCTGAAGAGATAAGATCTTCAAATGAAGCAGTGAGTATTGGTAATCAATCAGCAGGCCTCATTCAGAAATATAAAAATGAAATTCAAAGTCTTTTGAGTAAGTCTGAGAAATTGCCGTATCAGTTTGTGCTTCATTTAGAAGATAAAGATTGCTCTGGTGGAGGCCAAACCAGTCGTACTTATTATCTACCGACTGGTGGCACGCTTTCGACGGACAGTGAGTCGTCCAACCAGTGTGATTCTGGCAACCATCACGAATTTTTTAAAATTCCGATCCTCTTAGAATTACCAAAGCTGACGAGGTTCGGAGTTAATAAATTTAAAGTTTGGCTTGATGGCATCGAAGTGGATCCAATAGCTATGCAGGGATCTTACAACTTCAAAAGTCTTAAGATCGAGAGTGATGTTTTCAATCTGGATAATCCGATTGCGGGACAAATGGAAGTGAAGGAATTGACCTTTGAAATTTTCACGAAATTATAAATCGAAAAGATTGATGTCAGCGTTTTCAGGAGGCATACCATGCGCAAGAATCTAATCATCTTCGCCCTATTCGTTTCGGTTCAAGCCTACGCTTCTCAGTATCCAAAAGTGGATGCTGATATAGCTATATACGACCAAAAGATAGCTCAAATGAAGTCAAACTTTTCAAAGATGCCTTCGGACCCCAGTAGCAAGCGCTGGGTTCAGAAGAAGTTGCAATTCATGTTTGATATTGATCAGTATATGCGCTCTTACAGTCAGATTCCTTTTGAGCATAACTATTCTGCCGATGAAACCACATATTTCTGGTCGCAATTTATCGGCCGCTTCAATGCTATAGACCGAGATGATACTGACGACCTGAAGGGCCTTGTAAAAGTCTATGACTGGTTTAGAATCAGTGTCTTCGGAATTAAGGCCGACAACCAAGCGTGGTTGATCGTTCAACATGCAGATTTGGACGTCGCCTTTCAGAAAAGCGTTTTAGCAATTCTCGAAAAAATGTACCCGATCGGCGAAACAAGACCAGCCAACTACGCCTACCTTTACGACCGCGTTGCGGCTTCGTGGCAGGACCTCACGAAGCGTACACTGCAACGATATGGCACTCAAGGCCAGTGCACAGGTCCGGGCAAATGGGAACCGATACCAATTGAGGATGCTGACCAAGTTGACGTCCGACGAGCTAAGATGGGCATGAGTACGATGGCTGAGTATCAGTCCGAGTTTAAGGATCTTTGCCACTGAAAAGACCCTGCCTTCCTGATCACACCCAATATCGAAACCCGCTGATCTCACGACTAGCGGGTTTTTTATTTCTACCGACATTGCGGCGGCGATGGGCTATAGCTTCGTTGAGAACTTAAGGATTTCCCAAATTAAAACCACATTCCATTTCAATAGCCGGTGGATAGTCCGTGATAAGCGCGCCCTTGATAGGATTCAAAAGAGTATTGCCTTTGGCTTCCATTTCAAAAGTGAGTTGGATATCACTGATAAAGAATGGATTTTGATAGGATAGCTGAGTGATCTCTTTTGGGCCTTGAGTTTTGGTGTTCACCTTGAACACTCTGCTCTGAGCCTCTTTGTTAACTCTCACATCAATCGTCGAGCCTGTGATATGTCTAAAATCCATATCGGTGGGGAGTTCAAAAGTGATATTGTTAGAAGAACCCGTTGTTGATTTGTAGGAACAATAAATCTTCGTAACGGGTCCGCAGGCACCTTCTGGGAATCGTGAAATGCAGAGATCACTTCCCGCATGGGCTGAAACCGCAATAAGTGCCATAGTCGCAATGAGGTATATTCTCGTTTTTTTCATCATCCATCTCCATAAGGTTTCTTGAAGGCAGAGTGGCTTATACAAAACACTCTGCCTTTTAAAAAGAAACGATATCGAAACATATGTTTCGATTATGGAAATATTTAGACTTTGCTACTTGTTCTTAAAATCAATATTCCAGATTTGAATTCCGCCGCTGACCGGCTTGATCGTGTTGGGCTGTGGGCTTACCACGAAAAACGAAGACTGGGTCCCTGAAATGGTCGCAGTTTCAGCGGGGCAATTGATTTTCACTGAGAAAAAGCAGCCTGTAGATGCAATTTTCGGCTCAGTTACTGGAAGGATGGCTCCCGTGCAACGCCAGACGATATCTGAGTCCTGTGCAGGAACCTGACATTGGTTATTATACTTATCGTTCATTAATTTTGCGATCGCTTTGACCGTGGGGTCGTTAAGTACAGCTTGATTATTGACTTCAGCGTTTGCAAACGTTGCGGTCGTCAGGATGAGGGCAGAGATAAAAATGTTTTTCATAAAGCTCCCTATTCTCAAATAACTTTTAATTTAAAGCCGAGGGGATCCTAATAGCGGATAAGAGGAAGCTTATCAAGACTGTTGTGGGTCCGCGCTCAGGACAAAATCAAATATTTTCGGCCTGGCTCCTGCATCACCCCAGGCATGATGACTATTTCAAGCTTTAAATCACGTATATCCGCTTTGATCGTTCAATCTGTATACAGGGGCCTGCCTGTTTTGTTCCTGACCTTGGCAACCCTGGTGGCGTCGCCTTCTGATGCTCTAGCCACCCTTCATGGTGAGAGCCTGCTCCCCAAAATTCAACAGACCTCGCACCCTCAAAAAACTCTTGAGTCTGCAGTGGCGAATGTCCGTAGCGCCGATGATTTAGTCCTTCTTTATAAAAATCTCGCAAAAATAAAAGACCCTCAAGCCCCGCTGGAAGAAGCTCTGGCGGCGGTGGATTTTTTAGCCCCGTTGAGAGACCCGAAGAACCCTTGGTCGAATGGCGATATCGCAAAAATCAAAGCCACTCTTGAAGTCCAGGTTGATAGCGAAGGCCCTGTTGATTGGCAGGGACTGAAGCTCGGTCTCACGCTGATCGAGGATCCCTCGCAAGCAAAAACAATTCTGTGGGATCTCTTAAAGACGTACAAGGGTCTTTCCAACAAATTCTCTTGGTATGAATCCCCGCTTCATCGTTCATTTATTGTTTCTATCGAGAATTTGCCGAAGTCCCTTCGTGATTCACTGATGGCCGACCTCATGACCCTTCGTGGGGAGCGCTTGAAAGAATTCAAAAAAGGCGTCTATAAAGATCATGCTGAAGAAGCCAATGCGAAGCTAGGGGTTCGCGATATTCAATTCTTACAAACGCTTTTGGTGCGAGCCGATTTTACTGCGATGTTGAAAACACTGAATACACTCTACAAAACATCTGGTGTAAATGACGAGTTCTTAGCGACACTTGAAAAATATCTTTTGAAATTACGCCTGGACCAGAGCTCTTATTCCATTAAGAAAGTTCTCGAAACAGCGCAAGGCATTCAATCCACTTTGCGGACTTGGTTTGCAAAAAATGATACGGCAGAAATGTTTGGCAGCTTTCCAAATATGAATGCCAAATTGGAATCGACAGATATCGACGTGGTCTTCTCAGATAAACTCGATGAGGCCGTTCGCACCTACATTAAACCCGGCGGCATGTCGAGCAATGACAGCTTCACCGTTGAGGAAGTTCAAAAGATGTCGGCTGATGGTAAAAAACTTGCAGCTGATTTAGCTGAGATGGAACAAGAAATCGCAAAAGCTTTGGGAGTTTCAAAACCTCAAGGAACACTTCTGGGGCCTCTTGTTCTTCCTATGGTTCAAACAGACAAGGGCCTCGTCCCGAGAATGTCGCGCTTAGAAGTCATGCGCTTCTTGACTGTCATCAGTAGCGTGACCGTCGTGGTCTCACAAAAACAAATCACCTTGCGCATTTACGACAGTGTTTCACCAGCACCGAATGCGCCGCCGGTGATCTATGACTTTGCTTTGCCATAAATACACCCCCTCCTGAAGGATCAGGCTTCAAGTCCTGTATAACGCCCTTTTATCAAAAATGGTGGCTTTTAAATATTTGCCGGATGACGGAAAGAGGCGGGCTATGGTACTCTTCAAGTATGTCTATTGAAAACGAAAACGACCTCATATCCCTTCGTAAAATCGGCAAGATCGTCGCCCAATGTCTGCAATTCATGGGCTCTAAGCTTGAGCCCGGAATCACCACCCATGAGCTCGACCAAATCGGCGAAAAATTTCTCGAAATGCATGGAGCAAGATCAGCTCCCCGACTTGTTTATAACTTTCCCGGCACGACCTGCATTAGCGTTAATGAGGAAGCGGCCCACGGCATTCCAGGTCCAAAAATCTTTCAAGCCGGTGATCTCGTCAATATCGATGTGTCGGCTGAACTCAATGGCTATTTCGCGGATACTGGCGGCTCGTTCATCATTCCGCCAGAGAGCGTTTTAAAATCAAATCTCTGTGTGGCGACAAAGAGGGCCCTCAAAATGGCCATCAAAGAGGCCGTAGCCGGTCGTCGCCTGAACAATATCGGCCGTGCCATCGAAAGAGAAGCCGCTAAAAATAACTACACCGTGATTGAAAACTTAGGAAGTCACGGTGTCGGTCGCGCTCTTCACGAGGAGCCGGATTTTATTCCCGGTTATTACGACCCCGAAGACAAACGCATTCTGAAAGAAAATCAGGTGATCACGATTGAGCCGTTTTTATCGACGGGCGCCACCGAAGTATTCGATACCGGCGATGGCTGGACGCTAGCAACCGCGAAAAAACATCTGACGGCGCAGTATGAGCACACTCTGGTTATTACAAAGAGCAAAGCCCTGATTATGACTTTGCCGGCTTAGGGGCCGCCGATGCACGCGAACCTCTTCAGCCTGCCAAAATCTTCCATCGACGAAATCATCCGACTTGAAGCGGAAGTTATGATCCCCGTTCTTGCGAACTCTGGCATTCACATTACAGCCGAAAACATCGCGTCTGAAATTTACAAAGATCAGGAACAAGAAATCATCTTATCTTCTCGAGACAGCAGGCCGGCCTCTTGGATCCGGTATTCTGTCAAAGAAGACTGTGTGTTTGTTAAATGCATTCTCCTCAATCAAGATTCAGAAGGAAAGGGAACTCTTCGAGGAATTTTGCGGGAAACCGCAAAGGCACTGAGTGAAATGAAGGTGCTAAGAATAGAGAGCGTTGTACAGACAGCAAACTCCACGTCCATTTTGTTTCATGAAAAGCTGGGATTCCAAAAGTTAAAAGAGAATCCCAAAGCCATTCGATATTTTATTTCTGCCAATGTGCTTAAAGAAAACCTAAAAAGATATCGCGATCAAGGGTAAAATGCTTTTTATAACTCTCATTGACAGCGTCATCTGGTCTGTTTCTAATGTTGCCATGATGTCGATCTTAAATAAAATAAAGAAAAATGACCTGTATTTTATAGGCTCGTTTTTGGTATTGGCGTTCGGCCCCCCGCTCTTCAAATTTCTCATTGCTGGAACGGTGGGACCGAGTTTTAGTTTCTATTACTTCACTGTTTGGATTCCCGTAGTGACTCTGACATTAGCTACGATGAAAGGCTGGCGCGAGACCGCGGTCGCTGGAATCTTGATTCTTGGCGCACTCATCATTTCGCTTGTGAATTATCCGCCGAACCCCGCGATGGACTTCCGCCGCCAGCTTGTGCACCAGGCGAACCTATGGATTGTCGGAGCGGCCTTCATAGCTATTTTGACACCGTTTTTAATGCGAAGGATTAGAAGACGGTAACTCAGACAGAGTTATTATGAAAGGCGCAGGATAATGATTTTTCGAATTAGTGACCGCGAGTTCCTCATAAAGAACTCCGACAGCCACCTTAAGAGAGCCCTGATCCTCATTTTCACCATCGCAATTTGGTGGCTAAGCGAACACTACCTTCGCCCCTATTGCGGCGATTTTTTCAGTGAGATTCGCAAGTCATTGGGAGACGGTCCCTTCGTTCGGCATGTGGTTTCCCAAAGCCTCCCCGTCGATTTGACTCTCTTCGTGCTCTTTCTGATTTATTACAAATTCAACATCATCCCCGCTCCGCATTTTCGCGCCAAAGCTTCTGTGATTTTCAGAGAAGGATTTCTCTGGGGCTTGCTCATCTGCATCCCCACGATTCCCATTGCATTGCAGTTGGGATTTCACTTGGGATTTGCACCCAACTGGCAAAGTATTGCGGGCAATATCATTTCAAACTTCTATGAGGAATTTTCCTACCGCTTTGTCTTGTTCTCAGTGGCGGCTTATGCATTCAATAATATTTGGGCAGGTGCGATCATTTCAGCGCTGATGTTTGCTGTGGTACATACTCAATACCCGCTCACGCTGCAGATTGTAACGGGCCTCGCGGGGTTGTTTTTTTCGATAGCTTACTTACGCTCGGGATCGCTTTTTGCGGCTCTCGTCGGCCATGAACTGGCCGACGCGATTTTGGATTCGATTTTACTACAATAAGCCGAAGAAAACTTCGGCTTATAAATCTCCATAAATTCTACAGATTAAAAAAGAGGCAAAGTCTTATTCAACATAGGACCAATGTGCTCTGGGTGCATGAAGGTGCTGTTCGTACCATCAAACATCGTGTCCCACGCCCAGCTGCCTTGATTAGTGGAGGTGACGTAATCCCAGAACTCACGACGATTTACTGGATCCAGAGCTTTCTCTACGAAATCCATTTGTAAAAGATGTTTTTCTTGTCCATGGGAGCTACCGGCTCCGAAATATAGATCGAAGAACGGGCCTTTTCTTGGAACTTCCCAGAATTGAGCATACTTCTGAGTTTTAGTTTTATTCGAGTCGAAGCCACCTTTTGGACCAGACAAAATCACTGTGATTTGATCGCCACGGCTACGAACACGGCTCACAAGAACTTTGAGCATCGAGTTGCGGTCTACGGCTCCTGCCTGCAAGAAATCTTCTTTTTTAGTTTTAGTAGTGTTCTTTGCAGATAACGGTTGTTCTAAGTTGTCGCGGCCTAATGTCTCACGATTTTTTTCTTTCATCATCAAAACGCCGATATCATTCATTAAGTCGACTATGTAGTCTTTCAAAGCCTGCTTGTTAAGCATCAAGTTATGTACATCAATAATTTGTTTTTTAAGACTTTCTGGCAAAGCATCAATAACTGCGGGATTGTTCCAATCCGCCGTAGCACCACGGACGCTTTTCATGTCAGTGACTTTAATAATTGGAACAATGCTTGGACTCAGTGAAAGCTGGTCAATATTTGCCAAAGTTTTTTCAATCAGCTGAACATATTTTGGATAAGCAGCGTGAAGTGCCGCTACTTCTTCGGCCGTCGCTTTGTATTTTAATTTTGGCGCTAGCTCAAATACGCCGGAGCACACAGGTGCCGCAGGCGAAACAGCGGGAGCCAGCACAAGAGCTGACAGTCCGATTGCAATCGATTTCACTAAGGGTTTGTACATAAATTCATCTCCGAGTAATTAATAGTTAACTTTATTATTAATCCAATCTAGTTCTTAGGGTTTTTCAATCCGGTGAATAGCTCCACCGGAGACCCACACGGAGCCGTAGCCAGCGCGAATCGCATCGCCTAGACCGCTCCCCTGATATATTTTTAAAACCTTGTTTTTATCTTTATCGATTTTCACAACCGGCTTTCCAGGCATCGTCGCCCAGATGGCACCCTCGCCGAAGAAAATATCACCGCCACCACCGGAAAGGCCTGCATCAATCGTCGCAACGAGTTGACCGGTGTTTGCATTGAATTTTTGAACCGTCCCATCGCGCTGATTGAGCAGCCATACGAAGTCCTCACCTGACGTGACAAAGCGAGGCGCACTCCCCGTTGTGAGGGATTTTAAATTCGTATTTGATTTCGCATCCACAACCATCAAGTGATTCGTCGTGGAACTTGTGATCCAAACTTTGCCGGCTTGAAAAGTCACACCATTTCCTGGGTAAGGCAATGCGATCTCAGCAACGACTTTCATGCTCTTTGCATCGATACGCGACAAGGTTTGATCCTGAAACTTCCCATTGGTGACAATCCAAACGGAGTCCGCACCGTAAGCAACACTGGCCTCACTCCCCTGAAAGGGAAGTTGAATACTAGCGACAACGGTATTGGTTTCAGGAGAAATTTTATAGAGAGTTTGATTTCCGCAACTTGGCACCCAAATCTCATGATCACCCACCACGATGCCGCGGTAGGGGCCACCACCGACTGGAATAGTTGCCGCCACTGAATTGGTTTTAACACTGGAGCGATAAAGCGTACCGCCTGTGGCTAGCCAAACGGAATCAAATCCAAGCCCCATCCAATCCCCACCGACAGGGATTTGGGCCAAAATTTTCAACTCCGAAACATTATGAGTTTCTATGGCTTGCTCGGCAAACACGAAACCAGACAATAAAACACTGACCGAAAATAAAATATTTTTCATATTAAATGGGACCCACTGCAAATATGCCACCGCTCTAATGGCGTTAAATTCGCTCTCAACACCATTATGGTTATGCAGGCAATTTTCGTCAGAGGTCTGCACAGATTTTTAACACGTCTCAAAATGAGATGGGGCCGCCGGACAAGGCGTGAAAGACGTCATAAAAGCCAGCTACCAAGGAGACAAGATTATGGTGCAAATTGCGGAGTTGACTACAGCTTAGGGTCCAATTGAATATACTGGTAACGTATCTGCTTACATCCTTCCGTCGGAGAATAATTGTACAACACAGAATACATTCTATTCTCTTTCGTCTTCACGGAAACAGGATAGTAGACGGTTCCGTCAGAGTTTAGGTAGATTCCGGCACTCGAGATGAAAACCTCTGTGGAGTTTGGAAACGTTTCTTTCAATTCTCTTTGAATGTCTTTCTGAACAGTCTCTTTCTCTAGAAGATCTCCGCAATTGGCTTTGATCTCTTTTGGCTTCGGCTCACAGTCGTCGATTGAAGAACCACATTCCTTAAGGACTTTACCCTTTTTATCGATCACGTACCATTGACCACCCACGATCCTTGTCCAATGGTTTTCCTCTTTTTGAGGTTTCTCTTCTTTACAGCCAATACAAACTATCGCCGTTTGATCTTTTTCAAAAGCTCCAGCGTGATCGTATTTTGGCGGAATCACTACCTCGAGGGACTCATTCATAAAACCAATTTTTCCATTCTTCACGTGCCGAGCCAAGCCTTCTGAAAAGTCATCAGCTGAGAGCTCGCTCTCCAGAGATTGAACCATTTTCCCTTGACGATTCACCCAGAAGCAGCCGACATTTTTCTCGATACAAACAGGCGCCAAATTGTTTTTACCAAAATTGAGTTTGCCAAGAAGTTCTTTCTTGTACTTCCACTCCCCTGAAGAAAGTTTCTTTGCACAGTTTTTAAAGAACCACTCCGGCTGATTATACATGGGACGATGACATTCAAATTCTTCGGCATGCGCGGAAAAGGAAAAAACCACAAGTAGAATTAAAAAAAGAGATTTCATTTACTCGCTCTTATCGACTTTCTTGATGCAATCTACACGTCCTTGGTCACTACTATACTGACGACTGCAAAACTCGATCGTCGCCACCAAACGTGAATCCGCGAGGCATTCCACGCGACCGCCCGTAGTCGAAAAATTATTTTCACAAGAATGTGCGAGCGCTGCTTGGTCGTCTTTTTTATGACACTTCTTGCTGTCATGGGCGTAAGAGATCAAAGTCACAAACATAGAGATTACCATGATCGTAGATGAAAAAAATTTAATCTTCATGAGAGAAATCCTCCAATACGGGGGACTGTATTATGAGCAAAATCCAGATGGCAACAGGCAATTTTCGTCACCTTTGCGGGTCTCTGCTAGTGATTAGAAATCCATTCAACGATATCTTGAAAGCGCTCTTCGGTGAGCGCATGACCACCATCGTATCGTTTCTGTTGAATTTTTTCGGAAGCTTGCAGGGCCTCGAACATGGGCTTTGCCGACTCGAAAATTACATCAGCGTCTTTGGAGTATTTATCTTCTGTTGCGGAAACTAATAAAATTTCTCGGGGCGCTATGGATTTTACTAAGTCATCAAAGTCGAAATGAGCATGAAAACCCGGAATTGCCAGAGCAAATTCAAAAGAAGTATCGCTCTGCATTTTATTTTTAAATGTACAGGCAGCGCCACTGGAACATGTAAACGCAACTCGCGCATCAAGAGCCGCTTGAAACAGAGCTGTATTCCCACCATAAGAGTGACCGAAGACACCGAGCCGTTTCTTATCCACTAACGATGAGTGAAACAATAGTGAAAGACCAATGCTCGCATCATCCAATACCTTCCGCATAAGAGTATCGCCGAGAACCAAGCGATAAGTCATTTCATTGAAATGCTGAATCCAGTCGCGCTCATCCACATCGGCTTCGGTCCCTTGCTTATTTTTTCGTCGATCCTCAAAACAAATGGAATCCGGCGCCAGCACCACGAAGCCTCTTTTAGCTAGCTCAGGACCAAACGCCTGCAACGGGCTTCCCTTTATTCCGGCAATTTCACTTTTACCCAGATGTCTTTCACCATTATGCTGATGATGAGCTAAAACTGCAGGATGCGGTCCCGCTGATGTGGGCACAAAAAGAAAGGCTGTGATCGAGTCGTCCTCTCGCCCTCTATACTCAATAAGCTCGCGACTGTATCCTTTGAACGGTAATGTCTCTCGGACTTTATATTCGACCGGCTCTCGGCAGATATCTAATTTTAAGAAGTTTTTAATTTCGAGACTCATGGATATAGCCTCACTAAGTGGATATCGGTTCAAAGCGACGGCTTTTCGCAAAGCCATCGAAATTCAAACAGTCTTCGATCCTCGTTCTCGCAATAGGAGTCAGTTCAGAAAGAGGCCGAAACGCAAACTCAGAATGCTCTTCACTAATACGAATCGGCGTTGTGGATACGATTTCAGCTCGGAATATCACAACCTGAGAGTCGTGCTTTTTGTAATAATAAATGCCCGTGAGTTCTTTGACTAGAATCTCCACACCAATTTCTTCGCGGCATTCACGAATCAAAGCTTCATGTACAGTTTCTGTAGGATCTAAAGCACCGCCCGGCAAGCCCCACCCGCCAGTGCCATAGTTCGCCTTTAGCATCAGAACTTCATTATTCTCGTTCGTAATAACCGCATGAACACTCATGCGAAATCGATCTTCATATGCCATGCAACTAAGTTAATAAATTAGTCGAAAAAATGTGATATTTTAATTTATAGTAACATTACGCGCCAATCCTTACTGAATGCTGCACTACTGCCATCGGCACCGAAGGTAAAATATGTCGTCTACATACGCTGACCATCAGGAAAAGATTTCGAAAATCTATGGCTCCCCGGAGCACCTTCCTCTTCAACCGAAGCAGAGGCTGCTCGAATATGGATGCGGCGTTGGCGCGCTCAGCAGGAGTGTCGCGCTCAAATCGATAGACTCTGAAATTACCGCCATCGATATTAACAAAGACCTTATCGAGCTCGGAAAAATCAGAGCGCACGAGCAAGGGATCAAAAACATCACTTTTCTACATGGAAATGCCAGTGCCGTTCAAAATCTGAATGGCGCTTATGACGGAGCCTATTGTCGTTTTCTTTTAGAAGAGTTCGCTGAGCCTACAAAAATTATTAAATCAATGAGCTCATTTGTAAAAGCTGGCGGCTGGCTCAATGCCTATGAAAGATTGAACAATTACTGCCGTCTTTATCCCCATTCGGAGTCGGTCGATCTAGTATGGAAAGCCATATATGAGTTTTACAGAACTAGCTATGGCGCAAGTCCCAACGCCGCTGAGAATCTTCAAGATTACTTTTTAGAGGCCGGTTTAAAGGATATCAGAACGCAAGGATTCTCGCGAATTCTTTCGGCCGAGAACGATCAGGATCTCTTCTCTTGGTATATTGAATCCGCCTTGTCCGTCATTGAGCAAATGGAAGCTCCCTTGCGCGAGCAAAACTTGGTGCAAGAACAGATTTTGACTCGAGCAAAGAAGGACTATCGCAACTTATTAGACACGCCGAATGCGTTTATTCTAGAAGCGACTGTTTCCGTCATGGGGACTAAGTAGTTCGAACTAATAATCCGATACATACTCCCCGCAGCCATAGTGCGCGCGCATTCTCGTCTGCAGTTGCTTTTAAAACGGACACATCATCCACAGAATCGCCTGAAGAAATAAAATAAACGCGGCAGACCGGAGGCTTTCGCAGCTTGATATTTTTCATCATGTAGTTTCGCGGAACCGAACATGTGAGAAGCCTAATCCAATTCTAAGATGAGGTCACCAAACTATTGCAATCGACTCACAGGTTTAGTTGGTCAAGACACTACGGGCTCGTTACCTGCTGACATGTGAGGGGCCCACAACCGATAACGTTGCCATTGGCATCCAACAGGGGCCCGGACCAGGTACATTGCACATTTGGTTGATAAACTATTGGCGGAGGATAGCAAGCATCGCCGCTAAAATATACTTGATAAGTCATAGTGCTAGGCATGCTAACACTCGCGCTGGGGGCCGGTGCCGAGGGACTAGAGCTTCTCGAGTGCCGTGCCTGAGCTTGCGGAGCCACAAAGACCATACCAAGAGCGGCTACCTGCAAGACGACTAATAATATTCTTTTCATTTTTCGATCCCCCGAAAAAGTGTTTCGTTTTGAGCCATCGGGCAAAAACGCCCGTCATACTCAGAGAGTGCAAAATGACGACCAAGTAATAAGACCCACTCTTCTTAGATAAGAAGTAATTTGCCTTGTTGAAGAAATGGCGAATCAAACTAAGAAAAGTGAGATTTGCAAAAAATATGTCTGAATTGCCTGGATATTTTCAAATGTCTAACAAGTGACATGCCGTCAACATCCTCCGCGTATTGTTACGATATTATCCACGTTATCTGTGGATGCCATATTCCGCCTGTGGCTACTAACAATCTACTTCACGATCGATTGTTTTAACTCTTCCAAACTCCCCACCGTCTTTTTATTCTGAGCAAGATTCGCCTCCGGTAGATCTAAAGCCTTGGTGGTGACCTCCAGAGCTTCTTTGTTTTTCTGAAGGTCTCTGTAGATCTTCGCAAGGTTCAGCATATTTGTGAGCGCTGAATCCGACTGCAGATCCGCCGCCTTCATCGCGTATGGGAGAGCCTTTTCGGGTTGCTTGTCCTCTTTGTAAAAGCTTGCAAGCTTGCGATAGTAAACGTCACTTTTTGGGTAGGCTAAAATCAACTTTTCATACCAGGTGATAACTTCGGTTTTCATATTGGCGCGTTTCATGTAGTAAACCGCCAGCAATGCTTGGCCAGAACGATCCGTGCTCAGCTTGTAGCTCGAAACTTCTTTTTTCAAAGCCGCTTGAGTCTCTTCCAGCTTTTTCGTATCACCCGAAGTTTCATAGGTGTCGATCATTTGGGACAGCAATTCCGATTTATCAAAACCTGTGAAGTCACCTAATAAGGTTTTCGCGAAGACCTCCGCACGGGCCGAATCCGATTCCAAAAGTTTTTGGATCTGCTCGGTGTTTTTCGCCGCCACCTCTTTCATCGTCGGGGTCCACTTCAAAACCTCATTGCGCCAGCCGATGGCCTCTAAGGATTCGGGGTGAGCCGCAATCGCCTTTTCTAAAGCCTTTTGGTACTCGGCCTTATCGTTAGGATTGGCTTCGTATTTGTTATTCGCCAAAGACACTTCAGCACTTACAAGCATCAAACTGTTCTCTTTCAAGGGCACAAGCCACTTCAAGACGGACTCATAATCCAAAGCACCGAAAGCGCGCTCTGCTAAAGCTCTCCTTGCCGTCGCATCGCCAGCCTCCGCTTTTCTCTGCAACTCTTCTGTTGAAATCAAAGGTTTTGCTTGAAGGTCAAGAAGTCCTTGAGCCAAAGCCGGAGCCGGTTTGAAGTCTGTGAGGCGCGCCAACTCTTCCCCTTTTCCATTCATGATGATCAAGGTCGGAATGGTTTTGATACCGTACTTCTTTTTGCCAATCTCATAGTTCTCGGGCTTGTCGATGTTCACACTGGCTTTGATCAACTTCTTGGTAGAGGTCGCGAAAATTTTTTCGCCAAAGACTTCGGTTTCAAGACGCAAACAGGACGGACACCATGGCGCCCAGAAATCAACGAGCACAAGCTTATTGGATTTTTCAGCCAGCTTTAAGACCTCTGGCAAATGATCTTGGTAAAAGCCGTGATAATTTTTCTTAAGACTTTCGGGCTTTTCTTTTTTGCCGGCAACGGTGGATGCGGACTTTTCAACATCGCCATCGGCTGCCATCAATTTGCCGGAAGCGATTTTATATTTGTACTCATGAGATTCACACACGGTGTTCTTGTCATCACAAATATAGAAATTCACCATGAAAACTTTGTCTTTAGCTTTTGAAGCATCAAAGATGAGTTCCTTCGGATTTTTTTTGATGGGCTCAACCGTTTCGCTGCCAACCTGAACGGCGGCAGGCGCGTCTTTATTGAAGTGAAAACCGTCATCGACGTTGCCGACAATTTTCGAGTTTTGCAGCTTCAAATGAACTTTACCATCCGAAAGACGAGCCGCAAGGACATTCAGAGAAAAAACCAAACTTCCAACAAAAATTAAAATAGTTTTCATAGGCGTTTGATTTTAGGGACTTTTCGTTCGAAATCAAGCCCCTTCGCAAAAGCCGGCCTTTGAGCATGGCTCTTGCTAAGCTATTTGTTGTCTTAAAAATGAATTTTGAATCCAACGTAAGGAGATCTTATGAAAAAAACATTCGCTATTTTGTCTCTCATGACTATTTTTTCGACACTTTCTTTTGCTAGTCAAACCGGAAATCGCCCTTGGTATATGGGGTTAGGCGGTGCTATGGTCATGCGCGCAGCTACGGGCCAAAACGTCTACGTTATGTGTGGCAAACAGCCTGCACAGCCTCTCAAGTTCACGACAGCAAACGTTGATCCAGCTATTGCAAATATGGACACAACGAAAATGCCAGCAGTTCAGCTCAATGAAAATACCGAACCACTTCTGTATATGACGTCACTCCAAAATGGCGGAGTTTTTGATGTGGTTTGCGGACCCGTGAAACTCCCACCGACCCCACCACAAAGATAAGCTCTATTATCTGACCCTCGCCGCTGTGGCGGCGAGGAGCACTAATTTTTAAAGAATCGCATGAAGATTGATATGCCCAAAAGGAGTGTCAGTTCTCACAAGCTGATTTACGATCTGAAAGCCCGTCGTTTGCAACTCAGTCACAATCGCCTCCGGCGTCGGAATGAACCTGTAAGGAACACCGGCCTCGCTCAAAATCCGCGTTGAAGCATTAAACTCTGCAGGAAATACTAAATCCTCCTGGGACGCACAGAGACTGCTGATGAATAACATACCCGAAGGCTTCAAGACACGTTTCCACTCAGAAAGAGCTACAGCACGCTTCTCCCCTAAGATACAGTGAAAGCAATTGCCATCATAGACGACATCGAAAGTGCTATCCGCATACAACGAGAGATCCGATACGTCGGCGACATTAAAATTTATATTTTGCAACTCACTCGCGGCATTTACTTTCGCCCATGAAATTGCAGATTCAGAAAAATCAACTCCGTACACTTCAAAGCCCCGTTTCGCCAACTCTATAGAAAGATTGCCCGCGCCGCAGCCGAGCTCGAGTAATTTGCCACTTCTCGGAGTTCCACTGTGTGCAAAAAATCTTTCGTCGAGCATTTGCGACAGCTTTGAAATTCTCGCAGCCCCTGCCGTCACCTACATTAAGAGCCGCATGTGTATGTGTCAAAGACGCAGACCCACCCGCATTGGTACCAATGACCGCCTCTACTACGGCAATAGCGAGGTTCCGCGCGTTGACAGCGACCGCATTGAGGCATTGTAGATCTGTTGGTACAGACAAGGCCCTCCGCCGTCAGGCCTTCCTCAGAACAGGCGCCCACTTGGTGCATGATGACGGCAGTGGATTCATCCAAAGTTTCTGCAAATGCCATGGGACTGCAGAGAGATCCAAAAATAAGAATCGAAGCAAGAAGCGTTTTCATAAATCCTCCCTAAGTTAGGGCCATGAAATCTAGATCCATAGTAACTCCGTCTCGAGAGAAGAGCTACAAAGAGGATCGTGACTTGTGAAAGGGCAGGATTGGTCCACTGGACTTCGCAGATCCTCGAACTTCGCAGTTCCCAGAATTGAGAACTCACGAAAACCTGCTCTACTTAAGCCGAAGATTTTCAGCTTCTTTGTCTCGAAGCTCTCGTTCTTTATCTTCAAGCTCGCTCTTGAGAGCATCCCGCTCATGCTCAGCTTTACCCAATCGATATCCTTTCATAAACTCAGTCTCAAGGTCGCGAGGACACTGATGGGCATAATGCGCTCCCGTGTGACCATAATCCACACCTGAGTCATAAGTGCAGAAAATCTTTAAACCCTCTGTATAACCGTGAGCATATTGACTTTCGTTGGCGACAATCTCGTGCTTAGAACAGGCGTTCTGACGTCGCTCAAACATTTCTGTAGTCTTTCCAACTGAGGCATCTTTATAACCGAGCTTATTCCAATCCGCAGTTTCGCATTCCTGCTTAGACATGGTTGTACATGCTGTAAGGATTGTAGTGCTGACCGCTAAAATGAAGATAAGTATTTTTCTCATAGTCTCTGTTCTTTGTCCGATGGAGAAAGTTAAGTAAGTCCCTGCCATCCTAACCACTGAAGAAATTGATATCAATAGCCTAACAACCCCCTTGACGCAAAAGCTGTCGGCCCGCGATTACAAAGTAATATTTAAAATAGACAATCACCTCTCTTCCAAATACGATTTATCCATGAAACTCATTTTCCTTCTATTCGCTTGCGCATTAACGCACGTTTAAATTTCGTGGCCAGTGGATTCATCCCAAGATCATCGAATCCTTCATCCCATGGGTCTCGGACCAACGCCCACCACTGATTCAAAGCATTGATGCGTCGGCGGCGACGGGCACCAATCAGTTTTTTGGTGCCATCAAAGCTGAAGGTTCGAAGGTCTCTTATAAAGCGGACGATCATACATTTAGTTATGAATGGCAGGGCCGACTTAAAAACGGTATGCATGTGTTGGTGACGAAAGATTTCAATGACCGCGGCACCATGGTGTATACGAACCTCGTCGTGTTGAGCATTCAATCTAGACAGGCGAAGGACGAAACCAACAAGCCCTATAATCAGCTGCTTTTGAATAGCGAAAAAGTCATTGGCCTTGGCGATCGTTCGATGCCCACGGTCTCTATCAAGGAAAATAGTCTCTCAGTGGATAATCACTGCGAAAAAACCTGCGAAGCACTCAAAGCAACATATAAATTCGATTGAGAAGTATTTCTGTTAAGTTTTTGTTAGTCCCTCTAGACAAACAGGCCTAGAGCGGCTTTAATTTTCCAATGAGCAGCAATAGCAAAAAATTCGTCTCTTTTCGTTATTACCTTCAAGAAGTTCTCCTCCAGCGCTGTCAGAAAAATCCCAACTACTCTTTACGGGCGTACGCAAGGGATCTCGAAATCCATCCGACGACGCTCTCGCAAATTCTCTCAGGGCGAAGAAACATGACACTTGAGGCATACAAGAAAATCTCGACGCATTTAAAAATTACGAAAGCGCAAGCCCAGTGGTTTGAGAATAAAATCCTTGCTCAACAAAATAAGAAAACCAAAACTCCGCGCAAAGATATTATCAACATCAAAGCCACAGACGGATCTGAACTCGCCCCTTGGTATCACCAGGCCATCGTCGAAGCGACAAAACTCAAGGACTTCAAGCCCACCGCACGCTGGTTGGCTGAAAGACTTTCGATTAGTGAAAAAGAAGCCAGCGAGGCCGTCCAACGATTGCTGAGATTTGGTATTTTATTTGTCGATGACAACGGCCAATGGGTTCCCGCGGACCTCAACACCGTGATTGTCCCCGAGGTCCCCGTAGATGCCATAAAAGAGGAAGTGAAAGGCAGTCTGCTGCGCGCCCATCGCGCGATGGATGCCGTGCCTTTTGGTAAGAAATTTACGGGAGCCGTCTTGTTTTCAATGACGACGGAACATCTGAAGAAGTTCTTCCAGCAATTGGACGAAGCCCAGATAGGCGTGATCGAATCCACTGATGAAGGCGGCCCTTACGATGAGGTCTACTGCCTGACCACGGCGATTTTTCCGGTCACCTAAGTAGCGAGACTCCTTAGCAAATTCAGAAGTTTGCAAAGCCCCCTGCTACACTTAATCACCCGCCCCTCTTGCAGTGAATGGCGCATAGCATTATAACTCCATTCATCGCCGCGAGATCCTCGGATTAGGAATTTTCCACGGAGTGCATAATAAGCTCTTTAATATGCATTTTTGATTTCCGAGGCAACAAGGTATTTACAACGCATTCAAACCAACAAAAGGATTTTTATGAAAAAAGCACTTTTAGCGGGATTGGTTCTAACAACCTCCCTTTCAGCATTTGCAAACAAAACGATCCAGTGTGTGGAGACTTCGGCCAACAAAAATGGCTCTCGCGAAATCTTCACTATTGAGCTCAACGACAAAAACCAAATCCTCAAAATCGATGAGAACGGATGGGATGAGAAATCGAACAAAGCATTAGGTGGTGGTACCTTTGGCTACTACGACAAGAAGCCTTTAAAGCCAGAAGTTACCAAGAACTCCCTCGAGTATAGCTACACGATCCAAGACGAGGGTGATATCGATTACCCTCCTCCTCCAACAGATATCACTTTGGATCTTTCACCAACGCTCACAGGGCCTGCTGAATTCACGGCAATGTACGACGACGGTCATAGCGGAAGTGACCACTTCGATTTGAATTGCAAAATGAAGTAATTTATCTAAGAGGAAAAATTTATGAAATTAATCACTTTAGTAATTATGATGATTGCTACTTCAAACGCATTTGCTGGCGAAAGTCTGAGACTGACTTCCTCATCTGGCAACACAATGATCGAGATCAGCGGCGCTGCTGCTGCTCAGCTTTACGCTGATTTAAAAGTCACTGAAGACACCAGCGGCAGTGACGAAGACGGAGCTCCACAGGCGACTAAAACAGGCGACTCTGTTTTCTGCTCAAAAATCAGCAAGGTAAAATTCTACTGTGTTATGTATATGGATCAAAAAACTGGAAAGATCACTGCTGACTAAGCAACAGCAAAAGGCCTGAGATAAAAGCAGGCCTTTTATTTTCTCTTACGCTGGTTGAAACAATTCAATCACATTTCCAGACGGATCTTCACACAGAATCTGTGAACCACCTGGGCCTTTTAAAATCTCATTGCGAAAACGAACTCCCTGAGATTTCAAGGTAGCCACCAGGCCTCCAAGATCTTCGACTTGCACCACAAAACGATTCCAGCCACCGGGCACTGGCTTCGCACCATCAGGCATCGCTTGCGCCGCTGAAGATGGCGGACCTGCCAACCAAAGGGTTAAATCCCCTTTCGTCACCATCGCCATCGCAGGACCAAATTGTTGCTTTAAATCAAAACCGAGACTCTCGGTGTAGAATTTCACTGACTCATCGACTTGCTTTACAAGATATCGAACAGTTGCCATGCATCCCTCCGCGCGTCCTTTTCATCGAAATCGCCGGAAAAGGCAAATCTATTTTCTCGCGCAGAGTTTGAGCGAACAAAAAAAGGCCCCGCACAGAACCACCGGTGCGAGGCCTTGACTCGGACTAACAAGCCATTCCTGAATCGTAAACGAGTTCACAATCAAGAATCTGAGGCTCGACAGAAACATCTTTTTTGTTGGCATTCAAATCACCATGGAAAACACCTTGGAAGGTCGCTTTGCCATTGGAATCGTTGCACTCATCCTTTTCACTTTTTAGACTCCACTTTACGGGATGTCCTTGGTTATCAAAAGCGCGCACAGTGCTTGGAATAGCAACAACAGAAAAACCACCGCGGATAGCTGCTGCGTTGTCATTGTAGTTTTCGGCTGTGACTCGGACGACTCCCAAGGGAGAGTTGTGAAAAGTCTCTCCGTAAGACAACGTGTCCTCTGGAGTGTCGAGAGTATAAGCTTGACCATCCACTTTCATTGAAATCGTTGGAGCTGCAAGGCCTGCGGTGTTTCCGCGGCTCAAAGAGAGCTGGATCATTTGCTTGCTACCAGAGTTTTTTGCCGATTTGCAAGTCAGAGTGTTGCTGCCCGAATGAGCGAGGGCGAATTGAGTGAACATAAAGGTCATAGTCACGAGTAATGCTTTCATTTTTAATCTCCTTAAAAAGGTTTGATTCGGTTGGTCGCAATTTCGTTTACTTTTAATGATTTGAAAATTAGAATGATTTTATAATTATAATCTAATTTTTAGATAGATACGTAAGGGCTTGATTTTATGGAGTTAAATTATCTTCGTGTGTTTTATGAGGTTGCCAAGGCCGGTAAATTTTCCGAAGCCGCCTATAAAATGAGTATCAGCCAATCAGCCCTGAGCCGCTCCGTCGCTCTCTTAGAGGAAAGTGAAGGTGTGACTCTTTTTGATCGCTCCAAGAAAGGTGTAGCTCTGACCGCCAAAGGGCACGAAGTGTTCCTGCTCTGTGAGCGCATCTTTCAAACTGAAAAGGAAATCGAAGATCTCTGTCGAGGAGTCCAGGAAAAATGTGAAGGTCCGTTGCGTTTCGCAGCTTCGGATCACGTGATCAACGATTACCTTGTGAAGCCGCTGCATAAGTTCCGCCGACAGTTTCCCAAAGTCGTCCCTAGCATGCGCTCGGGCACTCCGGATGAAATCATTCATGCTTTATTAAACAGGGATAGTGAATTCGGCCTTCTGTTTGCGAAAGTGGCTTTGCCAAATATTGAATACCGCATTTTGCATCCAGAGATCATGTCTCTGGTTTGCCATCCCGATATCTGGAGAGAATGTAAATCTTCAAGCAATGAAAAAACTTTGCAAAAAGTGATTCGTACCTATGGTTACGTCTCCTCGATCGGTGCTCTCTTAGCCACCCGCCCCTCTCGCGTCCTTATGGAGCTTTTCGGGGAAGCTCCGCAAGTGGGCCTCGAGATCAACAGCCAAGAATCGCAAAAGCGCTTCTGCCTCGCCGGCGAAGGCGTTGCCTATCTTTCAAGATTTATGGTCGAGAAAGAAATCAAACGCGGCGAACTCTTTGAAATTCCCATCGAGAATATTCATACCTTCAACCTGTGGCTCGCAAGGCCCAAAGGAAAACAACTCAGCCTGACGTCGCGGATGTTTTTAAAACATTTAAAGCCCGAGATGGATTTTTGAGCAACTCAGAACAAACTTGCTTCCTTTTTCATCCACATAACTAATTTGCCCACTGGCGCCATGCAATTCACCGTGCGCGACCGTCGTGGCAGTATTACCACGCGGATGAAGAGTCATCGGGTTAAACCCCTCCCCCTCGCCGGCCGTGATCAAGACGCGGGCATCAAAGGCTAGATCCGTAGAAATCGGCGGTTGAAGAGTCAAATAAGTCGTGTCCTCTTTGTTAGAAGCAATAATATGCCCCGTCATCACAAAGGGCTCACGGTTCTCTCTCTCCGATGTAAATTCACATCGATAAAGACTCTCAGCACTCGCATGGACGCTCAAGCCCATTGCTAAAATTAAAATAAGCGTTTTCATAAATACCTCCGAGGCAACAATTAACTTTAGGCGGAAAGTAAAGATAATGAATTTTTTGCATCTCTGTGATTCATTGGATTGATGACTTTGGTTGGAAAGTTGAATATGACGCTTCTTTACTAGGGAGATTCTACTGCGATGTAAAGATGTCTTCTGAGAAAAAAAAGCCCGCTTTCCAGCGGGCTTTTAACTTAAACTTGATTCGTTCTTACTTCACACGCTTCGTCAGAGTGACGCCGCAGCCATGAGAAAGATCCGTCTCTAAGTAGGAGTTCTCGTCGACGAACTCAATGTAAGTATGGTCATAAACACCTTGT
>Ga0255338_1001363_pt1 | contig 46939 bp, 61 predicted proteins | sample MeOH1_35cm_T4_19_FD_203715 | JGI IMG/M metagenome (GOLD analysis project Ga0255338, IMG submission 203715) | Sandy soil microbial communities from University of British Columbia, Vancouver, Canada - MeOH1_35cm_T4_195 | ecosystem: Engineered > Artificial ecosystem > Sand microcosm > Unclassified ...
ATGGCAAAAGGCAAATTTGAGCGTACCAAGCCGCACGTGAACGTGGGGACGATTGGACACGTTGACCACGGCAAGACGACGCTGACGGCGGCGATCACCACGATACTGTCGAAGAAGTTCGGTGGCGAAGCGAAGGCATACGACCAGATCGACGCAGCGCCGGAAGAAAAGGCGCGCGGCATCACCATCAACACCGCCCACGTGGAATACGAAACGGCCAACCGCCACTACGCCCACGTTGACTGCCCCGGCCACGCCGACTACGTCAAGAACATGATCACCGGTGCCGCCCAGATGGACGGCGCCATCCTGGTGGTGTCCGCTGCTGACGGCCCCATGCCGCAAACCCGCGAGCACATCCTGCTCGCCCGTCAGGTTGGCGTACCGTACATCATCGTCTTCATGAACAAGGCCGACATGGTCGACGACGCCGAACTGCTCGAACTCGTCGAAATGGAAGTGCGCGAACTGCTCAGCAAGTACGACTTCCCGGGTGACGACATCCCCATCATCAAGGGCTCCGCCCTGAAGGCCCTCGAAGGCGACCAAAGCGAGATCGGCGAACCCGCCATCCTCAAGCTGGCCGAAGCCCTCGACAGCTACATCCCCACTCCGGAGCGCGCGATTGATGGCGCCTTCCTGATGCCGGTGGAAGACGTATTCTCCATCTCCGGCCGCGGCACTGTGGTGACCGGTCGTGTCGAGCGCGGCATCATCAAGGTCGGCGAAGAAATCGAAATCGTCGGTATCAAGCCCACCCTGAAGACCACCTGTACTGGCGTCGAAATGTTCCGCAAGCTGCTGGACCAAGGTCAGGCCGGTGACAACGTCGGCGTGCTGCTGCGCGGCACCAAGCGTGAAGAAGTCGAGCGCGGCCAAGTGCTGGCCAAGCCGGGCTCCATCACCCCGCACACCAAGTTCGCTGCCGAGATCTACGTGCTGGGCAAGGACGAAGGCGGCCGCCACACCCCGTTCTTCAACGGCTACCGTCCGCAGTTCTACTTCCGTACCACCGACGTGACGGGCGCAGTTGAACTGCCGGCCGGCACCGAAATGGTGATGCCTGGTGACAACGTCTCCATTACGGTCGCGCTGATTGCGCCGATCGCGATGGAAGACGGTCTGCGCTTCGCGATTCGCGAAGGTGGCCGTACCGTCGGCGCCGGTGTTGTTGCCAAGATTATTGAATAAGGCCATTTAAGATGCAAAGCCAAAAGATCCGTATTCGCCTGAAAGCATTCGACTATCGTCTGATCGATCAGTCCGCGCTGGAAATTGTTGAAACCGCCAAGCGCACCGGTGCAGTTGTAAAGGGGCCTGTGCCCCTGCCGACCCGCATTGAGCGTTTTGACATCCTGCGTTCGCCGCATGTCAACAAGACCTCGCGCGACCAGTTCGAGATCCGCACCCATCAGCGTCTGATGGACATCGTGGACCCGACTGACAAGACCGTCGATGCCCTGATGAAGCTGGATCTGCCGGCTGGCGTGGATGTAGAAATCAAGCTGTAAGTTGTAATTTGATAAGGGGTCGGATATAATCCGCCCCTTTCTCGAAAACGGGCTGGTCAATTGCAATCAGCCCTTAAATTATTATAAGGAACCGATCATGAGCTTAGGGCTTGTAGGTCGCAAGGTGGGTATGACCCGCGTATTTACCGATGAAGGCGAAAGCATTCCGGTAACCGTGCTGGAAATCACGCCCAACCGAGTGACGCAGATCAAATCGCCGGATAGCGATGGCTATTCCGCGCTTCAGGTTGCGCATGGCGCTCGCCGCGCCAGCCGTGTTACCAAGGCGCTTGCCGGGCATTATGCCAAGGCGGGTGTCGTGGCCGGTAGCGGTATCAAGGAATTTACGGTCGGCCAGGATGTATTGTCCGGCTATACCGTGGGCGGTGAGATCACTGTTGAAATCTTCGAGGCAGGTCAAAAGGTCGATGTGACCGGCACCTCCATCGGTAAGGGTTTCGCAGGTTCGATCAAGCGCCACAATTTCAGTTCTAACCGTGCCAGCCACGGTAACTCTCGTTCGCATAACTCTCCTGGTTCCATCGGTATGGCGCAGGATCCGGGCCGTGTGTTCCCGGGTAAGCGTATGGCCGGTCACTTGGGTGCAGTAAAAACCACTGTGCAAAATCTGGTGGTGGTGCGTGTTGATCGTGAACGCAATCTGCTGCTGATCAAGGGCGCTGTTCCTGGCTCCAAGGGCGGTGATGTTGTGGTTCGTCCGAGCGTGAAGGCAGGTGCATGATGGAACTTAAGCTGATCGATAAAAACGGCAAGGCTGCCAAGAGCGGTGTCGAAGTGTCCGAAGCGACTTTCGGCCGCGAATTCAATGAAGCGCTGATTCATCAGGTCGTCACGGCCTATATGGCGAACGCCCGTGTAGCGACGCGCGCCCAAAAGGGTCGCGATACCGTCAGCCACACCACGCATAAGCCCTGGAATCAGAAGGGTACCGGCCGTGCGCGTGCCGGTATGTCCTCCAGCCCGATCTGGCGCGGAGGTGGTCGTGCATTCCCGAATAGCCCGGATGAGAACTACAGCCACAAGGTTAATCGCAAGATGTACCGTGCCGGCATGCGTTCCATTCTGTCCGAGCTGATTCGTCAGGATCGCCTGGCTGTCATCGACGACTTCAGCATCGATGCGCCCAAGACCAAGCTTTTCTCTGAAAAGATCAAGAGCATGGGTTGCGGCGACTCCGTGATGATAGTAACCGACAACTTCGACGAAAATCTGTATCTGTCCTCGCGTAACCTGCCGCACGTGCTGGTGGTTGAGGTGCAGTACGCTGATCCGGTCAGTCTTGTGCACTTTCCCAAAGTGATCGTGACCAAGAACGCGATCAAGAAACTTGAGGAGATGCTGGCATGAGCGCGACCATGAATCAAGAGCGTCTGCTGCAAGTCATTCTTGCTCCGCAGATCACCGAAAAGGCGACCCATGTTGCCGATAAACACCAGCAGATCGCATTCAAGGTGCGTACCGATGCTACCAAGCCGGAAATCAAGGCTGCGGTTGAGTTGGTATTCAAAGTTGAAGTGCAGGGTGTGACCGTGGCCAATGTCAAGGGTAAGGTCAAGCGTGCAGGCCGTGTAATGGGCCGCCGCAAGGACTGGAAAAAGGCTTATGTGAGCCTCAAGCCCGGCCAAGAAATCAACTTTGCAGCGGGCGAATAGGAGTAGAACATGGCACTGATCAAAGTCAAGCCGACTTCCCCAGGCAGACGCGCCGTCGTTAAGGTCGTTAATCCCGACCTGCACAAGGGCAAGCCCTTCGCGCCGCTGCTGGAGAAGCAAAGCAAAAACGCTGGCCGTAACAACAACGGTCGCATCACGACCCGCCATCAAGGTGGCGGTCACAAGCAACATTACCGTATCGTCGATTTCCGTCGCAACAAGGACGGTATTCCGGCAAAGGTCGAGCGTCTGGAATACGATCCGAATCGCAGCGCGCACCTCGCGTTGCTGTGCTACGCCGACGGCGAGCGCCGTTACATTATCGCTCCGCGTGGAGTGGCGGTGGGCGCGCAGCTGATCAGCGGATCCGAGGCGCCGATCAAGGCAGGTAATGCCTTGCCGCTGCGCAATATCCCGGTCGGTAGCACGATTCATTGTATCGAACTGCTTCCTGGCAAGGGTGCACAAGTGGCCCGCTCCGCAGGTACTTCGGTGCAGTTGCTGGCGCGTGAAGGTAGCTATGCCCAGTTGCGTCTGCGTTCCGGTGAAGTTCGCCGCGTTCACGTGGATTGCAAGGCTACTATCGGTGAAGTCGGCAACGAAGAGCATTCGCTGCGTTCCATCGGTAAGGCCGGTGCTGTGCGTTGGCGCGGTGTTCGCCCGACCGTGCGCGGCGTGGTGATGAACCCGGTCGACCACCCGCACGGTGGTGGCGAAGGCAAGACTGCGGCCGGTATGAATCCGGTCAGCCCATGGGGTACGCCGACCAAGGGTTACCGTACCCGTAACAACAAGCGTACCGACAACATGCGTGTCAGCCGCCGTCCGTCGAATAAGAGGTAATCAATATGGCTCGTTCAATCAAAAAGGGTCCGTTTGTCGACGGCCATCTGATGAAAAAGGTAGAGACTGCACATGCAGCCAAGGATCGCCGTCCAATCAAGACCTGGTCGCGCCGTTCCACGATTCTTCCAGACTTCATCGGCCTGACGATCGCGATACACAATGGCAAGCAGCATGTTCCTGTGCTGGTTTCGGAAAACATGGTTGGCCACAAGCTCGGCGAATTTGCCTTGACCCGTACGTTCAAGGGTCATGCCGCCGACAAGAAGGCCAAGAAGTAGGAGCATGACGATGCAAGTATCCGCAATGCTGAGAGGCGTGCACCTGTCCCCGCAAAAGGCCCGCCTTGTTGCCGACTTGGTGCGTGGCAAGAAAGTTGACAATGCATTGAGCATTCTTACTTTCTGCCCGAAAAAAGGCGCAGACATTATTAAAAAGGTAGTGGAGTCCGCAATTGCCAATGCCGAGCACAATGAAGGTGCCGACATCGACGAGTTGAAGGTCACCTCCATCTATGTCGACAAGGGTCTGGTACTCAAGCGCATCCGCGCCCGTGCCAAGGGCCGTGCCGGCCGCATTATCAAGCCGACCTGTCACATCACCGTGACAGTGGGCAATTAAAGGAACCGCCATGGGTCAGAAAATTCATCCGTTTGGATTCCGCTTGAGCGTCCAGAAGAATTGGTCTTCGCGCTGGTATGCTTCGAGCAAGAACTTTCCTTCGATGCTCAACAGCGACATCAAGGTGCGTTCCTTCCTGAAACAGAAATTGGCACATGCCGCCGTGAGCAAGATCGTGATCGAGCGTCCGGCACGTAATGCCAAGATCACCATTTACAGTGCGCGTCCTGGCATCGTAATCGGCAAGAAGGGCGAGGATATCGAATCCTTGCGCTCCAGCCTGCAAGGCATGATGGGTGTTCCGGTTCACCTGAACATCGAAGAAGTTCGCAAGCCTGAGCTGGATGCAACCCTGATTGCTGAGAGCATTGCTCAACAGCTCGAAAAGCGCGTGATGTTCCGTCGCGCCATGAAGCGTGCGATGCAAAACGCCATGCGTCTGGGTGCTCAAGGCATCAAGATCATGAGCGCAGGCCGTCTGAATGGTATCGAAATCGCCCGTACCGAATGGTATCGCGAAGGCCGTGTGCCATTGCATACTCTTCGTGCAGACATCGACTACGGTGTTGCGGAAGCCAAGACCACCTACGGGATTATTGGCATCAAGGTATGGGTATTCAAGGGTGAAGTGCTTGGTGGTAAGGCCGAACAGCCTGTTGTTGCCGCTGAGCCGGAAAAGCGAGTAAGAAAGCCGGGAGCGAAAAATGCTGCAGCCAGCTAGACAGAAATTCCGCAAACAGCAAAAAGGCCGTAACAAGGGTATCGCGACCACCGGTAATAAGGTGAGTTTCGGTGAGTTCGGTCTGAAGGCAATCGGCCGCGGTCGTTTGACTGCGCGCCAGATTGAAGCGGCACGTCGTGTTATGACCCGCCACATCAAGCGTGGTGGTCGCGTTTGGATCCGCATTTTCCCGGACAAGCCGATCTCCAAAAAGCCTGCTGAAGTGCGTATGGGTAACGGTAAGGGTAGTCCCGAGTATTTCGTCGCCGAAATTCAACCGGGCAAGATGTTGTATGAAATGGACGGTGTCAGTGAAGTTCTGGCCCGTGAGGCGTTCCGTCTGGCAGCTGCCAAGCTGCCGATCGAAACGACCTTCGCCACTCGCCACATGGGGAGCTGAGAATGAAAGCAGTTGAATTGAGAGCGAAGTCTGTAGACGAGCTGAATAATGAGTTGATCGAGTTGCGTCGTGCGCAGTTTTCGATGCGCATGCAGCTGGCAACCCAGCAGCTTACCAAAGTGGACCAGGTGGGCAAAGTGCGCCGTGACATCGCCCGCGTTCGTACCGTGCTGGCCGAAAAAGCCAGACAAGCATAAACGGAGTGAATATGGGTACCGAAGCAAATCAAACCGACAAGGTTGTGCGCAGCATGAGCGGTCGTGTCGTTAGCGACAAGATGGACAAGACCGTGACCGTGCTGGTCGAACGGAAAGTGAAGCATCCGCTGATCGGCAAGGTCATCCGCCGTTCGAAGAAGTTTCACGCGCATGACGAAAACAACGAATGCCACGAAGGCGATCTGGTCGTGATCGAAGAGAGCCGTCCGCTCTCCAAGACCAAGACTTGGCGTGTGAGCAAGATCGTAACCAAAGCAGCACCCGTATAATCTGCTTGCTTGCAGCTGCAAAGCAAGATAGAATTCTACGTTTTTCGGCGCCCATATAGCTGGCGCCCCAATACTGACCGTAGGCTTGCCGGCCGTGACGCATTGCGGCCGGTGTTGGTTTAACGGATTAAGTTGGAGATTATTTCATGATTCAAATGCAATCCCGGCTTGAAGTCGCCGACAACACAGGTGCACGCTCTGTAATGTGCATCAAGGTGATTGGCGGTTCCAAGCGTCGTTATGCCGGCATCGGCGACATCATCAAGGTCAGCATCAAGGATGCGGCCCCCCGCGGTCGCGTCAAAAAGGGCGAGGTTTATAGCGCCGTGGTGGTGAGAACCACCAAGGGTGTGCGTCGTCCCGATGGTTCGCTGGTCAAGTTCGACGGTAACGCCGCCGTGCTGCTCAATAACAAGCTGGAGCCGATTGGTACCCGTATTTTCGGGCCCGTGACGCGCGAGCTGCGTAGCGAACGCTTCATGAAGATCGTTTCGCTGGCCCCGGAAGTGTTGTAAGGAGACTGGGATGAATAAAATTCGCAAGGGTGACGAAGTGATCGTCACAACTGGTAAGGACAATGGCAAGCGCGGCACTGTGCTGCGTGTGCTAAGTACCGATCAGCTGGTGGTGGAAGGCGTTGGCGTGGTTAAGAAGCATGCCAAGCCCAACCCGATGAAGGGCGTAACCGGCGGCATCATCGAGAAAGAAATGCCGATTCATGTTTCCAACGTTGCGCTGTTCAATCGCGCTACGCAAAAGGGTGACCGTGTCGGTTTCAAAACGCTCGAAGACGGACGCAAGGTACGCGTATTCAAGTCCAACGGCGAAGTCGTTGACGCATAAGGGTGAATCATGGCTCGTTTGAAACAATTTTATAAAGATACGGTGGTCAAGAGTCTGGTTGACCAGTTCGGATACAAATCCGTCATGGAAGTGCCGCGCATCGAAAAGATCACGTTGAACATGGGCGTGGGCGAAGCGGTTGCCGACAAGAAGGTGATGGAACATGCTGTCGGTGACATGCAGAAGATCGCTGGCCAGAAGCCGGTCGTCACTCTGTCCCGCAAGTCCATCGCTGGTTTCAAGATTCGCGACGGCTATCCGGTGGGCTGCAAGGTTACCCTGCGCCAGGATCGCATGTACGAATTCCTGGACCGTCTGATTGCTGTTGCGATTCCCCGTATTCGTGACTTCCGTGGTATCTCCGGCAAGTCGTTTGACGGCCGTGGCAATTACAACATGGGCGTTCGCGAACAGATCATCTTCCCCGAAATCGATTACGACAAGGTGGATGCTCTGCGCGGTATGAATATCACGATCACTACCACTGCGAAGACTGACGAAGAGGCGCGTGCGCTGCTCTCCGCATTCAGTTTTCCGTTTAGAAACTGAGGGTGCCATGGCTAAAGTAAGTCTGATCGAGCGTGAACAAAAGCGCCGCGATATGGTTAAGAAGTATGCAGCCAAGCGTGCGGAGCTGCAGGCTGTTATCAATGACGTCAATGCGAGTGCAGAAGATCGTCGCGCAGCGCAATTAAAGCTGCAATCCCTGCCGCGTAATTCGAGCCCGGTGCGTCTGCGCAATCGTTGCGCATTGACCGGCCGCCCGCGTGGTGTTTTCAGTAAGTTCGGTTTGGCGCGCGGTAAGCTGCGCGAACTGATGATGCGCGGCGAAGTGCCGGGTGTCACCAAGGCCAGCTGGTAAGGGAGATTAGCGATGAGTATGAGTGATCCGATTGCCGATATGCTGACGCGTATCCGGAATGCACAAAGCACCAATAAGCCGAGCGTGACCATGCCAGCTTCCAAGCTGAAGAGTGCGATTGCAAGTGTGCTTAAGGATGAAGGTTATATCGATGATTTTGCAGTGCGTGCCAATGATGGCAAGCCGCTGCTCGACATCAGCCTGAAATATTATGCCGGCCGTCCGGTGATCGAGAAGATCGATCGTGTGAGCCGTCCCGGCCTGCGCGTCTACCGCGGCAACGACAATATTCCGCAGGTAATGAATGGCTTGGGTGTGGCGATTGTTTCCACCTCCAAGGGTGTAATGACTGATCGTAAAGCGCGTGCTGCCGGTATCGGTGGTGAAGTGCTCTGCGTCGTGGCATAAGGGGTTTGCGATGTCTCGCGTTGCTAAAAATCCGGTAGTGATCCCTGCCAAGGTAGAAGTTGCGTTGACTGCTAGTTCAATCGACGTCAGCGGTCCCTTGGGCAAGATCTCCCATTTTTTGACCTCCGATATCACGGTTACCCGTGAAGGTGATTCCCTTCAGGTCGCTGCTACCAGTGACAGCCAGCAATCGCGTGCCATGTCCGGCACAATGCGTGCCCTGGTTGCCAATATGGTGCATGGTGTTTCGCAAGGCTTTGTCAGGAAGCTGACGCTGGTAGGTGTGGGTTACAAGGCTCAGGCGCAGGGAACTGCGTTGAATCTGGATCTTGGCTATTCCCATCCGATCAGCCACAAGATGCCGGCTGGCATCACTGTTGAAACGCCGACCCAGACGGAAATCGTCATCAAGGGTGTGGACAAACAGGTTGTTGGGCAGGTCGCCGCACAAATCCGCTCGTATCGCAAGCCGGAGCCTTATAAAGGCAAGGGTGTGCGTTACTCGGATGAAGTGGTGATTATCAAAGAAACCAAGAAGAAGTAAGGTTTAGCCATGATGAATAATTTAGATGCACGTCAGCGTCGCGCACGTAAAACCCGTGCCAAGATCGCCGAACTCAAGGTTACGCGTTTGAGCGTTCATCGGACCAACAGCCATATCTATGCACAGATCATCGCTGAAAGCGGTGACAAGGTGCTGGCAAGTGCTTCCACACTGGAAGCCGAAGTCCGGAACTCGATCAAGAACGGTGGCAATGCAGATGCTGCCACCCTGGTCGGTAAGCGCATCGCGGAAAAGGCCAAGGCTGCTGGAATCACCAAAGTAGCTTTCGACCGGTCCGGCTACAAATACCATGGTCGTATCAAGGCGCTGGCCGATGCCGCGCGTGAAAACGGCTTGTCCTTCTAATAGACGGGATTGATGATGGCTAAAGTTGAAGTTGAACAGCAGACCGATGGTCTGCGTGAAAAGATGATCGGTGTAAACCGTGTCACCAAGGTGGTCAAGGGCGGCCGTATCATGAGTTTCGCCGCATTGACCGTGGTTGGTGATGGTGATGGTGCCGTCGGCATGGGTAAGGGCAAGGCGCGTGAAGTGCCGGCCGCCGTGCAAAAGGCGATGGACGAAGCCCGTCGTAACATGGTCAAGGTCAACCTGGACAACGGTACCCTGCATCACGCCGTGATGGGCACGCATGGCGCTGCCAAGGTATTCATGCAGCCGGCATCCGAAGGTACCGGGATTATTGCGGGCGGTGCGATGCGCGCCGTATTCGAAGTGATGGGCGTGACCAATGTGCTGGCCAAGTGCATCGGTTCCAGCAATCCTTACAACGTGGTTCGCGCCACGCTAAATGGTTTGCAATCCATGAATTCACCGTCGGAAGTTGCTGCCAAGCGCGGCAAGTCTGTGGAAGACATCAGGGGCTAAGCATGGCAAAAGCAAAAAAGACTACTGGTTCGGTCAAGGTTACGCTGGTCAAGAGCGTTATCGGTCGGATCGCCTCTCACCGTGCATGTGTGGCTGGTCTGGGCCTTCGTCGCCTGAACCACACCGTTGAAGTGCAGGATACTCCGGCTGTGCGCGGCATGATCAATAAGGTTGGCTATCTCTTGAAAGTGGAGGGCTAAATGAAACTGAATACAATCAAGCCCGCAGAAGGCAGCAAGCACGCCAAGCGTCGCGTTGGTCGCGGCATTGGCTCCGGCCTGGGCAAGACCGCAGGTCGCGGTCATAAAGGTCAGAAGTCCCGTACTGGTGGTTATCACAAGGTCGGTTTCGAAGGCGGTCAAATGCCTATTCAACGTCGCCTGCCGAAGCGTGGCTTCGTCTCGCTGACCAAGGATGATACTGCTCGCGTTCGTACCAGTGAGCTGGTTGCGGTAGCAGCAGATACCATCGACATGCTGGCGTTGAAGGCTGCCAATGTTGTTCCGGCAACAGCCCGTTCGGTCAAGGTTTATCTGTCCGGCGAAGTGACGCGTGCAATCAACGTGCAAGGCCTGATCCTGAGCAAGGGCGCACGTGCCGCGATCGAAGCTGCTGGCGGCAAGATCGCAGAGTAAGCTTTGGCTGCAGATAACTCTTTATTCGGTGCTGTGGGCAAGATGAGCGAGCTGAAAAGCCGTTTGCTCTTCGTGCTCGGAGCGTTGGTGGTGTATCGACTGGGTGCCCATATACCGGTGCCCGGCATCGATCCCAATGTGCTGGCGCAATTGTTCGAATCGCAGAGCGGAGGCATCCTGGGCATGTTCAACATGTTCTCGGGTGGTGCTCTTTCTCGGTTCACTGTTTTCGCTCTCGGGATCATGCCGTACATTTCGGCTTCCATCATCATGCAATTGCTTACGGTGGTTTCACCGCAGCTTGAGCAGTTGAAGAAGGAAGGCGAAAGTGGTCGCCGCAAGATTACGAAATACACGCGATACGGAACACTGGTTCTTGCAACATTTCAGGGTCTCGGTATCTCGATCGCGCTTGAAGGTCAGGCGGGTCTGGTGCTCGATCCGGGTTTGATGTTCCGTCTCACCACGGTGATTACCTTGGTGAGCGGCACGATGTTCCTGATGTGGCTTGGAGAGCAGATCACCGAGCGCGGCATCGGCAACGGTATTTCGATCATTATTTTTGCAGGTATCGTGGCCGGATTGCCTCATGCGATTGGCGGTACGCTTGAGCTGGCACGTACTGGTGCTTTCTCGATTCCGTTAGTGCTGTTCTTGTTTGCCGCGGCGATCCTGGTGACAGCCTTTGTGGTTTTCGTGGAACGCGGCCAACGCAAGATTACGGTGAATTACGCCAAGCGCCAGGTTGGACGCAAGGTGTTTGGGGGTCAATCGACGCATCTGCCATTGAAGTTGAACATGGCGGGCGTAATCCCACCGATCTTTGCCTCGAGCATTATTCTGTTCCCGGCGACACTTGCAGGTTGGTTTGGTAGCAGCGAACGTATGAGCTGGCTCAAGGATATTGGCTCTACATTGTCGCCCGGTCAGCCGCTGTACGTGATTCTGTACGCGACTGCGATTGTATTTTTCTGTTTTTTCTATACGGCTTTGGTTTTCAATCCGAAAGAAACTGCAGATAACTTGAAGAAAAGCGGCGCGTTCGTTCCAGGGATTCGCCCAGGTGAACAGACTGCTAAATATATTGACCGCATCATGGCGCGGTTGACATTGGTAGGTGCGGTTTACATTACATCGGTTTGTTTGTTGCCGGAAATGCTGATCGTAAAATGGAACGTACCGTTCTATTTCGGAGGCACGTCGTTGCTGATTATTGTCGTCGTGACGATGGACTTCATGGCACAGGTTCAGTCCTACATGATGTCGCATCAGTATGAAAGCCTGCTGAAAAAGGCCAATTTCAAGGGCGGCTCGGTAGCGTCCAGGTAAGAAAGACGGAAAAATATGGCCAAGGAAGATACGATCGAAATGCAAGGCGAAGTGTTGGAGAACCTCCCCAACGCTACGTTCAGAGTCAAGCTGGAAAATGGCCATGTTGTGCTGGGACATATCTCCGGCAAGATGCGCAAGCATTACATCCGTATCCTGCCGGGCGATAAGGTGACGGTGGAATTGACGCCTTATGATTTAACCCGCGCGCGAATCACTTTCCGCGCCAAATAGTTAGAGAAGCGAGAGGTAAAGAAATGAGAGTTCGAGCATCGGTCAAGGCGTTGTGCCGCCACTGCAAGGTTATTCGCCGTCGCGGTGTGGTCCGTATCATTTGTACAGACCCACGCCATAAACAGCGTCAGGGCTGATTAATCAGCTGTTGATTGCATAGCCAACGGTAAGCTGCTAAAATCGCTGGCTTTTTTGAATCTGCCATTATTGGAGTAAGTGCATGGCCCGGATAGCAGGGGTAAATATCCCGAATCATAAGCATGCCGAGATCGCGTTGACTGCGATCTATGGCATTGGTCGCAACACGGCAAAGCAAATCTGTCTGGCTGCAGGTGTTTCTGCAACCACCAAGATCAAGGATTTGAACGACGCAGAAGTCGAAAAGCTGCGCGACCAGATCGCCAAGCTGAAGGTCGAAGGTGACCTGCGTCGTGAAGTGTCGATGAACATCAAGCGTTTGATGGATCTTGGTTGCTACCGTGGCGTGCGTCATCGTCGTGGTCTGCCGGTTCGCGGTCAGCGCACCAAAACTAACGCTCGGACGCGCAAGGGTCCGGTCAAGCCGATCAAGGCATCCAAGTAAGGAATAATGCGACATGGCTAAAGCTAACGTACGCGTACGCAAGAAAGTTAAGAAGAACATTGCCGAGGGCATTGCCCACGTGCATGCTTCGTTCAATAACACCATCATTACCATTACCGATCGTCAAGGCAATGCCTTGTCGTGGGCAACTTCGGGTGGCGCTGGCTTCAAGGGCTCTCGCAAGAGTACCCCATTTGCAGCGCAGGTCGCTGCTGAAGCTGCCGGCAAAGCAGCTCAAGAGTGTGGCGTCAAGAATCTGGAAGTGCGCATCAAGGGCCCAGGCCCCGGTCGCGAGTCTTCCGTGCGTGCGCTAAATGCTGTTGGCTTCAAGATCACCAGCATTACCGATGTAACGCCGGTTCCGCATAACGGTTGCCGTCCGCCCAAAAAGCGCCGGATCTAAGAAGGAGATATACCTTGGCTAGAAATCTCGATCCCAAGTGTCGTCAGTGCCGCCGCGAAGGCGAAAAGCTCTTCCTCAAGGGAGAGAAGTGCTTCACCGACAAATGTGCTATTGAAAAGCGTAACTTCCCTCCTGGCCAGCATGGCCAGAAGCGTGCGTCCCGTCTGTCCGATTATGGTGTCCAGCTGCGTGAAAAGCAGAAGGTCCGTCGTATTTACGGCATTCTGGAAGGCCAGTTCCGCGGTTACTACGCGGCTGCTGATCGCCAAAAGGGCATTACTGGTGAAAACCTGCTGCAATTGCTGGAATGCCGTCTGGACAACGTGGCCTACCGTATGGGCCTCGGCGCTTCACGTACCGAAGCTCGCCAGATCGTGCGTCACAACAGCATCAAGGTGAATGGCAAGCGCGTCAACATTCCTTCTTACCAGGTCAAGCCGGGTGATGTTATTGAAGTCGCTGATCGTTCCAAGCAGCAACTGCGCATCACAGGTGCCCTTGCTGCTGCTGAGCAACGCGGTTTCCCCGAGTGGCTGGAAGTGGATGTGAAGGCGCTGAAGGGTACCTTCAAGGCCAAGCCGCAGCGCGATGAGCTGCCGTCCACCATCAATGAGCACTTGGTGGTCGAACTCTACTCCAAGTAATAGCGAGGACCGTAAGGATTAAGCCATGCAAAACAGTCCGACTGAATATCTGAAGCCGCGCGTCGTTGACGTCGAGGTGATCTCACCTGTGCGTGCACGGGTGACGCTGGAGCCGATGGAACGTGGCTTTGGCTATACGCTGGGTAATGCCCTGCGTCGTGTACTGCTGTCTTCGATTCCCGGCTTTGCCATTACCGAAGTGCAGATCGACGGCGTGGTGCATGAGTATTCCACGATCGAAGGCGTGCAAGAAGACGTGGTCGATATCCTTCTGAACCTGAAGGGTGTTGCACTCAAGCTGCATAGCAAGAGCGAAGTGGTACTGACCCTGAACAAGTCTGAAGAAGGCGTGGTTACAGCAGGTGATTTCGATACCGGTCACGATGCCGAGATCGTCAATCCCGGTCATGTGATCGCTCACCTGACCAAGGGCGGCAAGCTGAGCCTGCAGGCAAAGATCGAAATGGGCCGTGGTTATCAGCCCGTTCCTGCACGCCAGAAGGCTGCGGATGAAGATCACGCAATTGGTTTCATCATGGTGGATGCACTGTTCAGCCCGATCACCAAGGTCAGCTATCACGTGGAAAGCGCACGTGTCGAACAGCGTACCGATCTGGACAAGCTGGTCATGGACGTTGAAACCAATGGTGTTATCGATCCTGAACAAGCAATTCGGGATGCAGCACGCATCCTGATGGGTCAGTTGGCAGTGTTTGCCGACCTGGAAGGCGCGCCTGCTGAAATCGAAGTCAAGCATACGCCGCAAGTCGATCCTACTCTGCTGCGTCCGGTTGATGATCTGGAACTGACTGTTCGCTCGGCCAATTGCCTGAAAGCGGAAAACATCTATTACATCGGTGATCTGATTCAGCGCACCGAGAATGAATTGTTGAAGGCACCTAACCTGGGTCGCAAGTCGCTGAACGAAATCAAGGACGTTCTGGCTTCCAAGGGTCTGACGTTGGGTATGAAACTGGAAAACTGGCCGCCGGTTGGCCTGGAAAGAGTGTGAGGGTAATACCATGCGTCATCGCGTAAGCAATCGTAAACTGAACCGTACCAGCAGCCATCGTAAAGCGATGCTGCGCAACATGGCTAATTCGCTGTTGCGTCATGAGATCATCAAGACGACACTGCCCAAGGCCAAGGAGTTGCGCAAGGTCGCTGAACCGCTGATCACGCTGGGCAAGAAGGCTACCGTGGCTAACCGCCGCCTGGCATTCGACCGCCTGCGCGACCGCGACATCGTCGTCAAGCTGTTCGATGAACTCGGCCCGCGCTATCAAACGCGCAATGGCGGTTACCTGCGTATTCTGAAGTGCGGTTTCCGTCACGGTGACAATGCACCGATGGCGCTGGTCGAACTGGTTGATCGCCCGGACGTCGCAGCTGAGGCTGTGGCTGCGGAGTAATCTCCACAAGCGATAGATCAAAAAAGCCAGTCTTTTGACTGGCTTTTTTGTTTTTAAAAGGTGGCGGCATGATTCTTCTGTTCACGGATTTTGGCAGTGCAGATGTCTATGTTGGACAGATAAAACTTGCGCTTGCCATCCATGCTCCAGATACGTATGTCGTAGATCTGCTGCATGAAGTGCCGAATTTCGATGTTCGCGCAGGCGCTCATCTGTTGGCTGCCTTGCATGAACGAATTCCTGAATCTTCAGTGACCATGGCGATAGTTGATCCGGGCGTGGGAAGTGTGCGTCAGCCGTTGGTGGTGATGGCAGATGGGCGTTGGTATGTAGGACCGGATAATGGCCTGCTGTCGGTTGTGCTAAGCCGTGCGCGCGATTGCCGGATATGGCAAATCCTCTGGTCCAGTTCCGATATCTCGAACTCCTTCCATGGCCGCGATCTGTTCGCCCCTATCGCGGCGATGCTGGATAAAAAAGAATGGTGGATGGATGCATTGATACCTGTCACCAGGTTGAATGTCATGTTGGACTCTACTGAGTTACCGCAAGTGATATATATCGATCACTATGGCAACGCCATGACTGGAATTCCTGCGGCTGACATAAAAAGTTCTAATGTCTTACGGGTAGGCAGCCACAAATTACGTTATGCCCGGGTTTTTTCAGATGTGGCTGAGGGGGAATCGTTCTGGTATCCAAACAGCATCGGTCTGGTGGAGATTGCGATGAACTGTGGTCATGCTGCCCAAGTATTGATGATCAACGTAGGGGATGAAGTGGAGTGGTTGTCTCGGAACTGATAAACCGTAAGACATCTTCGTATTTGAACGGCCAGTTGAGCTCGTTGCCGTTATCATTACGTAACAGGACTGGAATGCGTGTGCCGTAGCGCTCCAGAAGTGCATCATCCTCGGCAATATCCACGGTGCACCATTGCAGGCTTGCCTGTTCCAGGAGGACTTGTGCATCATCACACAAATGACAGCTCTCGGTGCCGTACAAAGTCAGGTCAGGATTCATCTAAACGCTAGTAAAAAGAAGGTTTGAAGAAAATTTTACCCGCGATCGCCGCTAAACACGGTATTTTCTTAAAATGATGTTTTGCCGGGATATGGCGCTGTATTTATGGCTGAGAACGAACAATCCAAAGAAAGTTTGCAGCAAAGTCTCCAACAGGTCATCAACCTGCTGAACAAGCACCGGTTGGTGGAAGAGCTCGTCCATAAGCAGGATATGCCAAAACATTCGCTCGTCGAGTTACTGGTTCATAAGCAGAATCTTGCCGAGTTGCAGAAAAAGCTGGATGAGTTACACCCAGCCGACGTCGCTTACATCCTTGAAGCGTTGCCTATTGAAGAGCGCTTGCAAGTATGGGATCTGGTCAAGGCCGAGCGTGACGGCGAAATCCTGCTCGAAGTATCGGATGCGGTACGGCAGACGCTTATTGCGGACATGGACAGCGACGAGCTGCTGGCCGCTGCCGAGCAACTGGATACGGACGAGATCGCCGACCTCGCACCCGATCTGCCACAAGATGTGCTGCAGGAACTACTGGTTACGCTGGACTTCCAGAACCGCCAGCGCCTGCAATCAGCGATGTCCTATCCGGAGTATTCGGTGGGCGCGCTGATGGACTTCGATATCGTTACGATACGCGAGGACATTACGCTTGAGGTCGTGCTGCGTTACCTGCGCCGTATCGGAAAGCTGCCGGATCATACCGATAAGTTATTCGTCGTGGATCGCGAAAGCCGGTTGCGCGGCGTGTTGCCCCTCAAGCGGCTGGTCGTCAATGATCCGGAAGCCAGCGTTGAAGAAGTCATGGCGGACGATGCGGTGGTTTTTCATCCGGAAGAAGAGGCGAGCGACGCATCTCAGGCATTCGAACGCTATGACCTCGTGACTGCGCCTGTCGTTGACGATAACAACAAGCTGGTCGGGCGTTTGACTGTAGACGCGGTGATGGACTTTATTCGTGAAGAATCGGAAAGCGAAGTGTTGTCGCTGGCCGGTTTGCGCGAGGAAGAGGATATTTTCGCCTCGGTGTGGAAATCTTTGCAAAACCGCTGGACATGGTTGGCGATCAACCTGATAACCGCCTTTATCGCCTCGCGCGTGATCGGTTTGTTTGAAGGATCCATTGAAAAAATCGTGGCCTTGGCAGCCTTGATGCCTATTGTGGCAGGCATAGGCGGCAATTCGGGCAATCAAACGACCACAATGATCGTGCGCGGCCTCGCCTTGGGGCAGATTAGCACGCATAACATGAAAAACCTGTTCATGAAGGAAATCGGCGTCGGCCTGCTGAATGGCCTGGTTTGGGGGAGCGTACTCGGCCTGGCAGCATTTGCGCTTTATCATAACGCAGCGCTAGGACTGGTAATGACCGGCGCAATGACGCTCAACCTGTTGCTGGCCGCAGTAATGGGGGTAGGTATACCCCTGGTGATGACCAGGCTTGGACGGGACCCTGCTGTGGGTTCCAGTGTCATGATCACCGCCGTAACGGATAGCGGCGGATTCTTCATTTTTCTCGGCTTGGCCACCCTGTTCCTGATCTGATCGGAAAAGCATGCGTGAACTTTGGGCTGAAGTAGCTACGGATCTCGGCAGCGAAGCTGCTTATTGGCAGTTGGCAATTGTGGGGGCCAGTTTGCTGCTGGCGTGGGCGCTTAATAAGCTGCTGCATCGTAACCTGATGCAGAAAGCGCCGGAGACTTGGAAGGTGGGCGTCGGCGGCCTGAAGCGCATGCTGTTCCCGCTCACAACGCTGGCTTTTGTGTATCTCGGGAAACTTATACTGCAGCATTGGCAGCACACCAGCCTCCTGACGCTGGCCAGCACGCTGCTCGTCGCGATGGCTCTGGTTCGCCTGGCTGTCTATACGCTGCGCTATATCTTTTCTCCGAGCGCATGGCTTAAAACCACGGAAAATGCGATCTCGGGCGTAGTCTGGCTGTTGGTGGCGCTGCATCTGGTCGGTTTCCTGCCCGAAATCCTGAGAGCGCTGGATGAGATCAGCTTCAGCGTGGGGAAAGTACGATTTAGTCTATTACTGATTGTTCAGTCCCTGGTGACGGTCGTAGTCACTGTAGTGATTGCACTGTGGTTGAGCCGCCTGCTGGAAAATCGCGTGATGCGTGCCGAGCGGATCAACATGAATCTCAGGGTCGTGGTGACTAAGCTGTTGCGTGTGACATTAACATTGGTTGGCGTGCTGGCGGCGTTATCTGCCGTCGGATTCGACATTACGCTCTTGTCGGTTTTCGGTGGCGCTCTCGGAGTAGGACTGGGTTTTGGCTTACAGAAGATTGCAAGCAATTACGTCAGCGGCTTCATAATCCTGCTCGATGAATCGGTGCATCTGGGCGATGTGATGACGATAGACGGCCACTACGGTGTTGTCAGCCAGATCCGTTCTCGTTATCTGGTATTGCGCAAGCTTGACGGAACCGAGGTCGTCATTCCGAATGAAACGCTGATCGGCTCGGCGGTCATCAATCATTCCTTTACGGACCGGAAGGCACGCATTAATTTACCGATCCAGGTCAGCTATGAAAGCGGTCCGGAAGACGCCATGATGCTGATGCGCGATGTTGCAAGCCAGCATCCGCGGGTGTTAAAGGATCCGCCTCCGGAAACGCAGATCCTGGGATTCGGTGAAAACGGCATCGACCTGCAACTGGTGTTGTGGATCCCCGATCCCGAAGAAGGGTCGGCCAGCTTGAAATCCTCTCTTTATCTCGAAATCTGGCATGCATTTCAGAAGCACGGCGTGGCCATTCCCTATCCGCAACGCGATGTCCGCATCGTGAGCGGCACCTTGAAGGATTAATCGGCGCAGCCAGAAAACAAAAAACCCGCATATAGCGGGTTTTTTTGCGGCACCGACTGAAGTTTTACTTCAGCTTGGTTTCCTTGTACATCACGTGCTTGCGGACAACCGGATCGAACTTCTTGATTTCCATCTTTTCCGGCATGGTGCGCTTGTTCTTGGTCGTGGTGTAGAAGTGACCGGTACCAGCGCTGGATTCCAGCTTGATCTTTTCACGCATGATGAGCTCCTGTTAGATCTTTTCGCCGTTGGCGCGCATGTCGGCCAGAACTGCATCAATGCCGTTCTTGTCGATGGTGCGCAGCGCGGCGTTGGTGATGCGCATGCTGACCCAGCGGTTTTCGCTTTCAACCCAGAACTTGCGATTTTGCAGGTTCGGCAGGAAGCGGCGCTTGGTCTTGTTGTTGGCGTGGGAAACGTTGTTGCCCACCATCGGCTTTTTGCCGGTTACCTGACAGACGCGTGCCATGGATGTCTCCGAATTTCGAAAAACCGCTTTTATACCATAAAAGCATGGAAAGTTTCAAGGAAAATCAATGCTTGCCTGTGCTGCCGAAACCGCCTTCACCACGTTCGCTGACAGGGAATTCCTCGACCACATTGAAGTCGGCATGCATCACCGGCACGATGACAAGCTGTGCGATGCGCTCCATCGGGCTCAGCATGAAGGGCGTGCGGCCGCGGTTCCAGCATGAAATGAATAGCTGGCCCTGATAATCCGAGTCGATCAGGCCGACCAGGTTGCCGAGTACGATACCGTGTTTGTGTCCCAACCCGGAGCGCGGAAGTATCATCGCCGCATAAGCGGGATCGCCGATATGAATCGCCATGCCGGTCGGGATCAGTTCGGTTTCGCCGGGATGAAGCGTCATGACGTGCTCGATACAGGCGCGCAGGTCCAGGCCGGCGGATCCGGGCGAGGCGTAGGCAGGCAGATGGGTATGCAGACGAGGATCGAGCAGCTTGAGATCGACTTTGATGGTCATGACTTTTCCGTGATGGGTTTGAGCGTGGCCGGTTTATGATCCGGCAGCATACCGGCTACATGTTTCAATAATTGTCGCGCAAGTGTCAGTTTCGAGGCGCGCGGCAGCGGATGCGCACCCTTGTCGTCCAGCAGTACGAGTTCGCTGTCATCGCCGCCGAATGCATCCTGGATCAGGTTGGCGGCGAGTAATGGCAAATTCTTGCGCCGCCGCTTGTGTTCGGCGAACTCATAGAGGTTTTCGCTTTCTGCAGCGAAGCCAACGCAGAACGGTGGATCCGGAAGATTGACGACATTCGCCAGAATGTCCGGGTTTGGCGCCAACTCCAGAGTCAGGATATGGGCGTCTTTCTTGATTTTCTGCTCGCTTGGGTTGAGCACATAGTAGTCGGCCACGGCCGCAACGCCGATGAAAATGTCCTGATCTTTCAGGTTTTCCATCACCGCGTTCAGCATCTGCTGGGTGGTGGTGACCTTGATTTGTCTGGCGCCATGCGGCGACTTCAAGGAAGTTTGCCCGCTTACCAGCGTGACCTCGGCGCCCATTTCGATGGCGGCACGGGCAATGGCATAGCCCATCTTGCCCGAGCTGAGGTTGGTGATGCCGCGAACCGCGTCGATGGCTTCGAAGGTTGGGCCGGCCGTGATCAGGATTTTCTTGCCGGCGAGCAGCTTGGGCTGCTGGCTGGCATCAATGGCTTCGAGCAGCGTTTCCGGTTCCAGCATGCGTCCCATGCCGGTATCGCCGCAGGCCTGGTCGCCGCTATCGGGACCCAGAACGATCACGCCGTCTCGCTTCAATTGCGCGATGTTGCGTCTGGTGGCAGGGTTTTCCCACATCTGCACATTCATTGCCGGCGCGACCATCAGTGGGCAGGAGCGCGCCAGACAGATATTGGAGAGTAAGTCGTCAGCCATGCCGTGGGTGATCTTGGCAAGAAAATCCGCACTGGCGGGAGCGATCAGAATGGCGTCCGCATCGCGCGAAAATTCGATGTGCGCCATGCCATTGTCGATGCGGTCATCCCACAGATCGGTGAATACCGGTTTGCCGGAAAGGGCCTGCAATGTAACGGGGGTGATGAAATGGCAGGCGGCTTGCGTCATCACTACTTGCACGTCGATACCTTGCCTGACCAGCAGGCGAACCAGCTCGGCTGCCTTGTAAGCCGCGATGCCGCCGGTAATGCCGACCAGAATGCGTTTGATGGATGAGAGCGCCATAGTTTTATTGGTAACTGATTGATTCAATTCTATACGAATGGGGGGGCAAAGGCGATGACCGATTGGCTCGCAGCCGCAGGCTGGGTATGATGCATCAACAATAATAACGAGGTCAGAAAATGTGGCGGAAATTGCGGATTGCGATTCTCCTGTTCGTACTTGCTACAGTAGCCCAACAAGCCTGGCTGAGCGAACGCGACCTGGACTGGGGAGATAATTTTTATGTCGCCTTGTATCCGGTCAATAGCGATGACAGCCCCGCGGTTGCCAGCTACATCGAAACGCTGACGCCTGAGCAGTTCGATCCGCTAACGGAATACTTTGCTTCGGAAGCGCAGCGCTATGGCCTGACGCAGTACCATCCTTTCGAAATCCAGCTGGGTGCGAGCGTTAACAGCCATCCTCCAATGCCTCCCAGATCGGCATCGACCCTGCAGGCGGTCTGGTGGAGTTTGCAATTTCGCTGGTGGTCGTGGCGCCATAGCCCGGAAATGCGGGTAAAACCGAAAATCCGGCTCTACCTGCTTTATCACGACCCCGACAAAGTCAAAGCGCTCTCGCACTCTACCGCCTTGAGCAAGGGCCGGGTCGGGCTCGTCAATCTCTACGGCGATGCGGCGGCGGATGAGCAGAATATGGTGATCATTGCCCACGAATTGTTGCATACCGTGGGTGCCACGGACAAATACGACCCGGCGAGCAACCAGCCGCTCTTCCCTGATGGGTTCGCCGAGCCTGACCAGCAGCCTCGGTATCCACAGCAATCTGCAGAATTGATGGCGGGCCGCATAGCGGTTTCCGCATCCCAGGCGGAAATTCCGCAGGATCTGTCGGAAACCTCGATCGGTTCAACGACAGCGCGCGAAATCCAGTGGCTTAAAACAAAATAAAAGTAAGGGGGAAGCATATGGCGATCACCGACTGGCCCGAGGGCGAGCGTCCACGCGAAAAACTGTTGAGCCAGGGCCCGCAGGCCTTGTCCGATGCCGAACTGCTGGCGATCTTCCTGCGCGTCGGCGTTGTCGGCAAGAGTGCTGTTGACCTGGCACGCGATCTTCTCACGGAGTTCGGCAGCCTGAATGGCATTTTCTACGCCTCACGCGATGCGCTGACCGCTGTGCATGGCATGGGCGATAGCAAATACGTGCAGGTCCAGGCGATTTTCGAAATGGCGCGGCGCGCGTTGAGCGAGCAGATGCGGCAACGCGATGCACTGACCTCGCCGCAGCAGGTGCGGGATTATCTGTGCCTGAAACTGGGCGGCATGACGCGTGAGGTATTCGTGGTGTTGTTTCTGGATGCACAGAATCGCGTTATGGCGCAAGAGGAGCTATTTGCCGGAACGTTGACACAGACCAGCGTATATCCGCGCGAAGTCGTGAAGCGTGCCTTGTATCACAACTCGGCGGCGGTGATTTTCGCGCATAACCACCCTTCGGGGGTGGCAGAGCCGAGTCGGGCGGATGAGTTGCTGACAAAGGCGTTGAAGGATGCATTGGCGCTGGTGGAGGTGCGGGTTCTGGATCATTTCGTGATCGCGGGAAATGCGGCATTGTCTTTTGCGGAGCGAGGGCTGCTTTGATTTTCCAGCGCTTCCGTGAAAAGACTTACGGGTATTCCAGGCCAAAGCTGAATTTGACCAGCCGGTTTTCCTTGAAGTGATATTGGCCGAAATAGGCCGGAGAGCTGTGGCGTAGCAGGAAGTCGGATTCTTTCCCGTTATCAATGCGGTAGCTGATGACGGTTTCGTCCAGTTGGTTGTGTTCCTTAAAGTGATTGCCCAGGATGCGGGCAACTTCATGTTGTGTCATGCCGAGGTGGATGCCTTTGCCGGTGACGAAGCGGTCGATGCTGACAGGAGGCTGCAGGCAATCGACATAGCGCGTTTCGACGCGTTCTGCACGGAATTCGCTAATGATGTTGGCAGTATCGCCTTCGTAATAAACCAGCGTCAGTTTTTCGGATTTGTCCGCGTTGCAGAGGTACACCTTGGGCTGATCGCTTTCCGGATCATCCAGATACGGGGGCGTGCCTAAGGGGGTTCTGGCGCTGGTCGCGTCATCGAGCAATACGCCGGAAACGGAGATTTCGGCCTCGCGCGGCAAATCGGCGATAGCCGTCGTGCAGGCCAGCAGTCCGGCTACGAGCGAAGCAATATGAGGCAGCATCTGTTTGCTGTTACCGGTCAGTTACTCTTCCAGCCCATACAGCAGCGTCAACTGCTCCTGCACGAACTCCATCGGCTTGCGTTTGAATCCGCTCTTGGCGAATTGCTGCCAGCGGCCGATGACGAAGCAGATCAGCAGGTTGGCCTGGGCTTCGGGATTCAGCTTGCGGCCGGTTTGCGTCTCGGCTATGCGCAAGCTTTGCTTGAGCGTGGATTCCACGCGGTCGAAAAGCTGGTTGATGCGGACTTGCAGGCGGTCGTCTTCATTCACCAGGGCGTCGCCGATCAGCACGCGGGTCATGCCCGGATTCTTTTCTGCGAAAAGCAGCATGATAGTGATGATGCGCCTCACCTGCTTGAGGCCTTCCTGCTCTTCAGTGGTGATCTTGTTGACCAAGCCGAACAGGCTCTGCTCGATAAACTCGATGAGTCCTTCAAACATCTGCGCCTTGCCGGCAAAGTGGCGGTAAAGCGCAGCTTCGGACACATCAAGCTTGGCGGCGAGGCTCGCAGTGGTAATTTTCTCGCGCTTGGGCGTTTCCAGCATCTTGGCAAGTGTTTCCAGGATTTGTTGTTTTCGTTCGCCGGGTTTGGTGGCCATGATGGTCCTCAGAAGTGAGTTTGCGGGAGTGCCAGGATCGTGCCGATGCGCGCGTCGACGAAGCTCGGCCGCCTGGAATTCGGGTTTACGTAAACGGTTTTCATGCCCAGCCCTTTGGCTGTTCGCAACGCGGGGAGGCTGTCTTCGACCATCACGCAGCGCGTGGCCGGGATGCGCAATGCCTTGAGGATGCGCAGGAACCCCTGCTTGGCCGGTTTTGGGTGAAAGCGAGAGGATTCAATGCTGAACACCGACTGGAACAGGTCGCGGATGCCGAGCAGTTGCAGCACTTGTTCGGCGTAGGCCATGGGGGCGTTGGTGAATACGACCTTGCGCCCCTTGAGGCGCAACAGCGCGGTACGCAAGCCGCGTGCCCTCAGAACCATGGTTGTCAGGTTCGGAAACTGGTGCGTATGGTGCAGAAAATGGTGAGGATCGGTTCCATGGTGACGAATCAGGCCATGCAACGTGGCGCCGTAGCGATGCCAGTAATCGCGACGCAATGCACACGCGTCCTCTTCGCACAGATCGAGATGCGTCATCAGATATTGCGTCATGCTGCGGTTGATATGCGGAAAGATATGCGCACTGGCATCGTGCAGCGTGTCATCGAGATCGAAAATCCAGACACGCCGCGTATCTTCATGATGCTTATTCCGCACGAGCCGGTATGGCCATGTTACTTGGCGCGGATCAAGGTGCCGACACCTTCATCGGTCAGCACTTCCAGCAATAGCGCATGTTCCACGCGGCCGTCGATGATATGTACGGACTTCACGCCGCTGCGGGCGGCATCCAGCGCCGAGCTGATCTTGGGCAGCATGCCACCGGAGAGCGTGCCGTCGGCCACCATCTCGTCGATGTTCTTGGGTGTCAGGCCGGTCAGCAGGTTGCCCTGCTTGTCCAGCACGCCAGGGGTGTTGGTCAGCAGGATCAGCTTTTCCGCGCCGAGGATTTCGGCCAGCTTGCCGGCGACCACGTCGGCGTTGATATTGTAGGTTTCGCCTTCCGGCCCGACGCCGATAGGCGCGATCACCGGAATGAAGTCGCCGGTATCCAGGAACTGGATGATGCTGGGATCGATGGAGGTAATGTCGCCGACCATGCCGATGTCGATGTATTCGCCCGGCACATCCTTGTTTTCCATCAGCAGCTTGGTCGCGCGGATGAACGCCCCGTCCTGCCCGGTGAGACCGACGGCCTTGCCGCCGTGGCGGTTGATGAGGTTGACGATATCCTTGTTGACTGCGCCGCCCAATACCATTTCCACCACGTCCATGGTTTCCGCGTCAGTGACGCGCATGCCCTGGATGAACTCGCCCTTCTTGCCGAGTTTGTCGAGCAATTCATTGATCTGCGGACCGCCGCCATGCACCACCACCGGGTTCATGCCGACCAGCTTCAGCAGCACCACATCGCGCGCGAAGCAATCCTGCAGCTTGGGGTCGGTCATCGCGTTGCCGCCGTACTTGATGACGATGGTCTTGTCGAAGAAGCGTTTGATGTACGGCAGCGCTTCGGCCAGCGTTTGCGCCTTTTGTGCCGCAGTGGTTGTGGTGAGCATTTACTATCCCGTTCAGGCCAAGAGCCTATTTCAGTCCGAATGGGGGGGATTTTATACGAAAGGCAGCGGAAATGCCCGATGGATTACAGGGCCTTTGTCGAAGGAAGGCTAGCGGGATTGCATGTAACCGAGACGTTCGGAAAGCGCCTTGCCGCAGGCGAGTACTTCCGGTATCCATTCAAGCTTGCGTCGTTTCGCCGGAGCGGAAATCGACAGGCCGGCAATCATTTTTCCGCGCGCATCCAGAACGGGCACGCCGATGCAGCCTATGCCCAGCTCCGCTTCCTCGTTGTCCAGTGCATAACCATCACGCCATGCGCCGAGCGATAACTCGATCAACTGCGCGGTGGTCTTGACGGTGTTGGGCGTGAATTCCTGCAAGCCGCGTCGTGCTGCATAAGTGCGGATTTCCTGCTCGCCGCGGCTGCCGAGAAACAGCTTGCCGACGGCGGTGACGTGCAAGGGCGCCCGGCTGCCGACGATCTGCCCAACATGTGAGGTGCGCGTGGAAATCGCACGCTCGACGTAAACCACTGCGTCGCCTTCGCGAAAGGTCAGATTTACCGTTTCGCCAAGACGCTGGCGCAGCTTTCTCATCAATGGCAAGGCTTCGAGTCGCACGTCGATACCCACATGCGACTGCTGTGCCAGCCCTATCAGGTGGCGGCCCAGAATATACAGCCCCGTATCGTTGCGGCCTATCCATCCATTGTCGATGGCTGCCGACAGGATGCGAAAAGCGGTAGAGGGATGCAGGCCGGTTTCGGCGGCCAATACTTTCAAGGATGCCTGTCCGCCGTTCGCCATGAGCGCATTCATGAGATCGCCGAGGCGATCGATGACCTGGATGGCAGAGCGGGTTTCGAGGTTTTTCGGCATGTGAATCGTAAAGTGAATGAGTGATGAAAATGCTATCAGATACCCGATGCTTTTAGTCAAGCTTTATTGGAATTTTCTTGAGTTGGGGCTGGGGCTAAAAACGTTATCATGAGCCTCTCATGACACTGGACCATGCACAATTATTGCGCCGTTTATTCGATGCCGCGATTCAGGCGGCACGGCCGGCGCATTGCCTGTCACCCTGTTTGCCACCGCCGCCTCATGGCCGGATATTGGTGCTGGGCGCCGGCAAGGCATCGGCAGCAATGGCGCAGGCGCTTGAGCGGCATTGGCAAGGAGCGCTGAGCGGTTTGGTGGTGACGCAATACGGCCATTCGGTGCCGTGCGAGCGCATCGCTGTCGTCGAGGCTGCGCATCCGGTCCCTGACGGGGCTGGTTTGGCTGCCGCCCGACAAATGCTGGAGCTGACGAATGGATTAACGGCAGACGATCTTGTGATCTGCCTCTTTTCCGGTGGCGGGTCTGCGCTGTTGCCATTACCTCTCGATGGACTGACCTTGCAGGACAAGCAGGGCGTGACCTCGGCCTTGCTCAAGAGCGGTGCATCCATCAGAGAAATCAATTGCGTGCGTCGCCATCTTTCCGCGATCAAAGGCGGCCGTCTGGCGGCGGCATGCCATCCGGCGCAAGTGCTTACTCTGCTGATTTCGGACGTACCGGGCGATGATCCGGTGGACATCGCATCCGGTCCGACAGTGGGCGATCCGACGACGTGTGAAGAGGCTCTTGAAATCCTCCGGCGCTATCGGATCGATGTCACCGATTGCATACAGGATACCCTGCAAAGCGGACGCGGCGAAACGCTTAAGCCCGATGATCCGCTTCTCACACGCAGTACCGTAAAAATCATCGCAACGCCGCAAATGGCATTGCAGGCGGCGGCCGATACGGCACGACAGGCCGGCGTGATGCCGCTGATCCTGGGCGATGCCATCGAAGGCGAGGCGCGTGAAGTTGGCGCAGCGATGGCCGGGCACGCGTTGCAAATGGCGAGCACAAAGCAGTTGCCTTGCGTGCTCCTCTCCGGCGGCGAAACCACGGTCATGGTAAACGGCCATGGTCGCGGCGGACGCAACGTAGAGTTCCTGCTGGCCCTCGGGCTGGCATTGGGCGGGCATCCCGGCATTTATGCGCTGGCCGGCGATACCGACGGCAGGGACGGCACAGAGCCGATTGCCGGCGCGTTGCTCTACCCCGATAGCCTGGCTCGGGCAAAAGCACTAGGGTTACAAGCGCGCGCCAGTTTGCATGATAATGACGCTCATGGATTTTTCTCGGCATTGGGGGATTCGGTGGTGACCGGCCCTACGCTGACCAACGTCAACGATTTTCGCGCCATTCTGGTGACGCCCGAGGCGGCCGGATGAGCGCAGGATAAACGCTATGTCTGCCCTTTCTGCGGACCTCCTTGAGAAGCTGCGCCGCGTGTTGCCGCCGGACGGATTGTTGACCGCGCCGGAAGACCTCGCGCCTTATGAATGCGATGCGCTTTCTGCCTATCGCCGGCGCCCTCCCGCCGTCGCTTTGCCGCGTACAGAAGAGGAAATCTCGGCGGTGCTCAATCTGTGCCGCATGCATGGTGTTCCGGTCGTGGCGCGCGGCCACGGCACCGGCCTTTCCGGCGGCGCGTTGCCTATCGAAGATGCCTTGCTGCTCTCGCTGGCGCGGCTCAATCGCATTTTATCTATCGACCCGCTGGCCCGCACCGCGCGCGTCCAGCCAGGTGTGCGTAACCTGGCCATATCGCAGGCAGTCTCCGCGCACGGGCTTTACTACGCACCCGACCCCTCCTCGCAGATCGCCTGCAGCATCGGCGGCAACGTCGCCGAGAATTCCGGGGGGCTGCATTGTCTGAAGTACGGCCTGACCGTCCACAATATTCTTGAAGTCCGCGCGATTACGATCGATGGCGACATCCTGACGCTGGGAAGTCAGGCTTTCGATGCTCCCGGCTACGACTTGCTGGCGCTGATGACGGGCTCGGAAGGCATGCTGGCCGTCATCGTCGAAATCACCGTGCGTCTGTTGCCGAAACCCGAACGGGCGCAGGTATTGCTGGCGGCATTCGACAGCATCGCGGATGCCGGCGTCGCGGTCGGCCAGATTATTGCCGCCGGCATCATCCCTGCGGGGCTGGAGATGATGGACAAACTTGCGATCCAGGCGGCCGAGGATTACGTGCACGCGGGCTATCCGGTCGGAGTTGAGGCTCTGCTGCTGGTGGAGGTGGATGGCGTCAACGAAGAAGTATCGGACGGCTTGCGCGTGGTCTATGAAGTGGTCAAGGCTTGCGGCGCGACGGAAGTCCGCACCGCGCTGGATGAAGCCGAGCGCACCCGATTCTGGGCGGGGCGCAAGGCGGCTTTTCCTGCCATCGGTCGCATATCGCCGGATTACTACTGCATGGACGGCACCATCCCGCGCGGCAGGTTGCCGGAAGTGCTGGTGCGCATCGCGGAATTGTCCGAAGAATATGGCCTGCCGGTCGCCAATGTGTTCCATGCCGGCGACGGCAACCTGCATCCCTTGATTCTCTACGATGCCAATAAACCCGGCGAGCTCGAAAAGACCGAGGAAATGGGCGGCAAGATCCTCGAAACCTGTATTGCCGTGGGCGGCACCATTACCGGCGAGCACGGCGTGGGCGTGGAAAAGCTCAACCAGATGTGCGTACAGTTTTCGCCTGGCGAACTGGAAGTTTTCCATGCACTGAAAGCCGCGTTCGACCCGCCCGGCCTGCTCAACCCCGGCAAGGCTGTCCCCAGTCTGCATCGTTGCGCCGAGCTGGGAGCGATGCATGTGCATCACGGCCAGCTGTCGCATCCCGAGCTGCCGAGATTCTGATGATAAGAACCCATCTCAGACATAATCGCGTGTGCGACGCAGCGCTGTGGAGTGCAGCGCAAGGCGCGAGCCGCGCGGTTTGGTTATTCCAAACAAGCGGAGAGCAACGCAGCGATGTGCCCACAGCGCTGCGTCCCTGCGGGTTGCAACTAGAGAGCGCGTCTGCGGCGTTGCAAGGCTTGCGAATGGATCAACCATTCGCTGTACCTTGCGTCTTGCATCCATCGCTTTCTAGTTGTAACGCATCACGTGATTATGTCTGAGATGGGTTCTTTTCACGATCAATGGCTCGCCAATTGCGGCGAGCGTATCCGGCAGACAGCAGCAGCGAATCGCAAGCTTTCCATACGCGGCAGCGGCAGCAAGAATTTCTACGGCAATGCTGTGGAAGCCGATGCGCTGGATGTCTCGGAGTACGCGGGTGTTGTCGATTACCAGCCGCGCGAACTGACGTTGACTGCCCGCGCCGGAACCCGGATGGAAGTGATTGCGGCGCTGCTCGCAAAGAACAACCAGATGCTGCCTTTCGAACCGCCGCATTTCGGCCCAAATGCGACGCTTGGCGGCTGCGTTGCAAGCGGTCTCTCCGGCCCGCGCCGCCCTTATGCGGGCGCGGTGCGCGATGCGGTGCTGGGCACCAGAGTCATGGATGGCCGGGCTCAAGTTCTGCGTTTCGGCGGACAGGTCATCAAGAACGTTGCGGGCTACGATGTGTCGCGCCTCATGGTGGGTTCCATGGGCACGCTGGGCGTGTTGCTGGAAGTCTCTGTCAAGGTGTTGCCGTGCCCAGATAGCGAGTGCACGCTTATGCTGGAAATGGCGGCGGACAAGGCTGTCGATACCATGAATCGATGGGCGGCCAGTCCCTTGCCTCTATCCGCAACGGTATGGCGCGCGGGACATTTATACGTGCGACTATCGGGCACCGAAAGTGCCGTGCAGGCGGCAATGCCGAAAATCGGCGGTGAGAAAATTCCCGATGGTGAAACTTTCTGGATGACGTTGCGCGAGCAAACCATGCCTGACCTGGCGATGCGCCCGTTGTGGCGGTTGTCCGTACCGACCACCGCCAAGGTGTTGACTGCCCCCGGCCAGCCGGTGATCGAGTGGGGCGGCGGTGTGCGCTGGTACGGCACCGATATGTCGGCCGACACGTTGCGCGCGCTGGCAAAACAGGCCGGCGGTCATGCCACTTTATTCCGCAGCAATCAGCCCGTACAACAAGCGTTTTCACCTTTAACCCCGCCGCTGGCGGCGCTTCATCAACGCATTCGCCTCGCGCTCGATCCGCACGGCGTTTTCGATACCGGACGGTTATAAATTGCAAACGCGACTTGGCTCGGAATTACTTGAAACCGCCCAAGGGCAGGAGGCCGATGCCATCCTGCGCAAGTGCGTACATTGCGGTTTCTGCAACGCCACCTGCCCGACCTATCAGCTCAAGGGTGATGAACTGGATGGTCCGCGCGGCCGCATTTACCTCATCAAGCAGATGCTGGAGGGTGAAGCCGCCGGCGCCGGAACCATGCTGCACCTGGATCGCTGTCTCACCTGCCGCAATTGCGAAACCACTTGCCCATCCGGCGTGGAGTACGGCCGGCTGCTCGATATCGGTCGCGAGATTTCCGAAGAGCGTATAGATCGGCCTTTGTCGCAGCGTGCCAAGCGGTACTGGCTGCGTGCGGTACTGACGCGCCCCTTATTGTTCAAGGCGCTGCTCGGCATCGGCCGGTTGGCGAAACCGCTTCTGCCAGAATCGCTCGCCAGCAAAATTCCCGCGCGGCAGTTCGCTCCGGCATGGCCGAAGGCACGCCATGCCCGGCGCATGCTGGTGCTGGACGGCTGCGTGCAACCGGCGCTGGCGCCCAACATCAACGCCCAGGCTGCGCGCGTGCTGGACAGACTCGGCATCAGCCTGATTCGCGCCCAAGGCTCCGGCTGCTGCGGTGCGATCAGTCAGCATCTCGCCGCACCCGAGGAAGCCCGCGATTTCATGCGCCGCAATATCGATGCCTGGTGGCCGCATGTCGAATCCGGCGTGGAGGCCATCGTCACTACAGCCAGCGGCTGCGGGGTGCTGGTGAAGGATTACGGATATCTTCTGAAGAATGATCTCGCCTATGCGGAAAAGGCGGCGCGCGTGTCGGCATTGACCCGGGACATCGGCGAAGTTCTGGGCCGCGAGGACATCAGTACGCTGGCCGGGCGCAAGCGGCGCGTGGCCTATCATCCGCCGTGTACCTTGCAGCACGGGCAGAAATTGCCGGGGCTGGTGGAAGAGGTGTTGCGCCGACTTGGGCATGAGCTGATGCCGGTGGCTGATGCGCATTTGTGCTGCGGGGCGGCGGGCACGTATTCGATTCTTCAGCCGGAAATGGCGCGGCAGTTGCGGGAGGAGAAGCTGGCGGCATTATGGGCGGGAAGGCCGGAAGTGATAGTTTCGGGGAATATCGGGTGTATTGCGCATTTGGCGGCGGGGAGTGGCGTGCCGGTAGTGCATTGGCTGGAGTTGATCGAGTAAGTGGGGTTTTCTTCCTCTACCTCTCGGGGAGAGGGTTGGGGTGAGGGCCGCTACAACATGGCTGTGCGGCTCGGCGTGGCGTCAAGGGGCAAGAAGTGAGTTACGTTTCTCGTGCTTGTCGCATCATCGACGATAACGCAAAAAAATGGCGGCCTTGCGACCGCCCATGGAGGAGAGATTCGGGGAGATGTTTGTTAATTAGCTGATCGTGAGCTTCTTGGCAGCCGTCACGGTCTTTTTCGGCAGTGTCAGTTCCAGCACGCCGTTGTCGTATCTGGCTTGGGCGGCGGCTTCGTCGATGTCGCTGGCGAGGGCGAAGCTGCGGGCGACTTTGCCGTAGTAGCGTTCGGAGCGCAGCAGTTTTTCGCCTTCTTTCACTTCTTTTTCCTGTTTTACTTCAGCGCTGATCGAGACCTGGTTGCCATCGATGGTGACGTGGATATCTTCTTTCTTAACGCCGGGAATCTCGGCGTGCACGGCGTAGCCTTTATCGTCTTCCTTGACATCCATCTTGATCTGGACCGGTTGTTGGCCTTCCGGGCGCACCGGGCGGAAGAAGCCTTTGAAAACGTCGTCGAAAGGGTCGCTGCCACCGAAAGTGCCGGCGAGTTGGAAGGGATCGAAGCGTGTGACATTAGCCATTTGTTTCTCCTTTCAATAAAGCATCTATTCAATGGATTAACTGCTGTTACTGACTAAATGGGGTAGGTACTTTCTATTTCAAGAGTAAGCGGCGAAGAAAATAAAAAAAGCGGCCTTGCGGGCCGCTGAGGGAGGAGATACTGTGAAACCAAGCTTTCACGCAAGCATTGTAGCAGAGGTTTCTAAATAAGGATAAGTTTATCTTGATTTAAATGATTTAAAAATCAGGCGATTTGTGATCGTTATGATTGGGAATATGAAGAATGGGTACCGCCGTGCCGGGCATCAGGCGACCCGGCGCGGCGATTTGAGGATTAGAGCACGTAACGCGCGAGATCTTCGTCTTGCGCCAGGTTTTGCAGCTTGTCATTGACGTAAGTGGCATCGATGGTGAGCGTGCCGCCCTGGTGCTTGTCGGCATCGAAGGAAATGTCTTCCAGCAGTTTTTCCATCACGGTATGCAGTCGTCTTGCGCCGATATTCTCGGTGCGCTCATTCACTTGCCATGCGATTTCGGCCAGGCGGCGTACTGCGTCGGGCTTGAAGTCGATGGTCACGCCTTCGGTGGCGAGCAGCGCTTCGTATTGGCGCGTGAGGCAGGCGTCGGTGCCGGTGAGGATTTTCTCGAAGTCTTCCACCGACAGTGAGCCGAGTTCGACGCGGATCGGCAGCCGGCCTTGCAGTTCCGGGATCAGGTCGGACGGCTTGGCAAGATGGAAGGCGCCGCTGGCGATGAACAGGATGTGGTCGGTCTTGATCATGCCGTACTTGGTGGTGACCGTGGTGCCTTCGACCAGCGGCAGCAGATCGCGCTGCACGCCGTGGCGCGAGACGTCCGCACCGCTGCCTTCGGAGCGGCCGGTAATCTTGTCGATTTCGTCGATGAAGACGATGCCGTTCTGCTCGACCTTTTGTACCGCGCGCTGCTTGATTTCATCTTCGTTGACCAGCTTGCCGGCTTCTTCTTCGGTCAGCAATTTCATGGCTTCGCTGATTTTCAGCTTGCGCGTTTTTGACTTGCCGCCGCTCATGCCCTGGAAGGCGCTCTGAATCTGGCTGGTGAGCTCTTCCATGCCGGGTGGTGCGAAGATTTCCATATGTGACGCGGGCGTTGCCAGATCGACATCGATTTCCTTGTCGTCCAGTTTGTTCTCACGCAGCATCTTGCGGAATTTCTGACGGGTTTCGGTATCGCTGGCGGATGCCGGCGACTCGCCAAAGGCGCGAGGGGGCGGCAGCAGGATATCGAGCACACGATCTTCGGCGGCATCTTGGGCCCGCACGCGGACCTTTTCCATTTCCTGTTCGCGTGTCTGCTTGACGGCGGTTTCCGCCAGGTCGCGGATGATGGAATCGACATCCTTGCCGACATAGCCGACCTCGGTGAACTTGGTGGCCTCGACCTTGATGAAAGGTGCGTGCGACAGCCGTGCCAGGCGTCGCGCTATTTCGGTTTTGCCGACACCGGTGGGGCCGATCATCAGGATGTTCTTGGGCTTGATTTCCTGCTGCATCGGGTCTTCTACCTGGGAGCGACGCCAGCGGTTGCGCAAGGCAATGGCGACGGCACGCTTGGCGGCCGACTGGCCGACGACGTGCTTGTCGAGTTCGTGAACGATTTCCTGCGGGGTCATTTGACTCATATATGTTGTGGGCCGAATTGGTAAGGAAGAACCCTGAAATTTAGGGTCCGGGATTATTCCAAAGTTTCAATGACGTGGTTCTGGTTGGTGTAGATACAAATATCGCCGGCGATGACGAGCGCCTGCTTTACGATTTCCGCAGGCGACAGGTCGGTATGCTCGAGTAGTGCCCGGGCTGCAGCTTGTGCATAGGCGCCGCCGCTACCGATGGCGAGCAGGCCTGCTTCCGGCTCCAGCACATCGCCGTTGCCGGTGATGATTAGCGAGGATTCGGTATCCGCCACGGTCAGCATGGCTTCCAGGCGGCGCAGCATGCGGTCGGTGCGCCAGTCCTTGGCAAGTTCGACCGCGCTTTTCAGCAGATTGCCCTGGTGTTTTTCCAGCTTGGCTTCGAAGCGCTCGAACAGCGTGAATGCGTCCGCGGTGCCGCCAGCAAATCCGGCAAGAATCTGGCCGTTGTACAGGCGGCGAACCTTGCGCGCACTGGCTTTGACGACGATGTTGCCGAGGGTGACCTGGCCATCTCCGCCCATGGCGACTTGCTTGCCGCGACGCACGGAGAGGATGGTGGTGCCGTGATATTGTTCCATGACGATTCCTGATTGCGTGTATAGAGCCTATTTCAGCAGGAAACGAATGTGCGGCGGCACTGCTTTGCGTGCGGTGCAAGGCGCGAGCCACGCCGTTTGGTCATTCCCAACAAGTGGCGAGCAACACCGCAATGTACGCAAAGCAGTACCGTCCCGGAGGGTTTGAACGCAAAAGGGCGTCTGCGGCGTTGCAGGACTTGCGAATGGAATGACCATTCGCTGCGTCCCGCGCCTTGCATCCATCCCTTTTGCGTTCAAACGCATCTTTCGTTTCCTGTTGAAATAGTCTCTAAAGGAAATGGGGGCTGCAAAACGAATTGCAACCCCTACCGTATGGACTATTGAAGCGAAGTTATAGTTGCTTGATGAACACCTTGGAGCGGCGTTGATAGTTGTAAAGCTGTTGCCGGGTTTGCGGCAGCGTGTCGATGCCGGCTTCGACGAAGCCGCGCTCGATGAACCAGTGCTCGGTGCGCGTGGTGAGAACAAAGAGCGTATTGATACCGCGCAGCTTGGCTTGCTCCTCGCTGTATTTCAGCATCCGGTCGCCGCGGCCGCCACGTCGGAATGCAGGGTTGACCGCGAGGCAGGCGAGCTCGGCCTTGCTTTCGTCCGGAAAAGGGTAGAGCGCGGCGCAGCCGATGATCAGTCCGTCATGCTCCATCACATAGAAGTGCCCGATTTCCATTTCCAGCCGCTCGCGGCCGCGACGCACCAGAATGCCTTCGGCCTCCAGCGGCTCGATCAGTTGCAGTAATCCGCCCACGTCGCCGATATCGGCCGGCCGCAATAATTCCAACGGCTCCTCGGTGATCATCGTGCCGATACCGTCATGCGTGAACAGCTCCTGCAGGATCGCGCCGTCGGTGTGGCGGCAGATCAGATGCGTGCGCGATACGCCCTGGTCGCAGGCGCGGATGGCGTACGGCAGGTAGTAGCGTTCGTCTTCGGTGATATTGATCGCGCCTTCGCTTTGCGTATGACGTAGAAGGTTCTTGGCCTTGGCCGAGGTCATCTCGCGCAGCAGTTCGCCGCGCACGTTATGCACGCCGGTGGAATCCATCAGGAAGATCAGCTTGTCCGCGTCCAATGCAATAGCGGTGCTGGCGGCCACGTCTTCCAGCGTCAGGTTGAATGCTTCGCCGGTCGGCGAATAGCCCAGCGGCGACAGCAACACCAGCTCACCATCATCCAATCGTTTTTGAATGCCCACGGCGTCGATCTTGCGCACTTCGCCGGTGTGCTGCAAATCGATGCCTTCGCGCACGCCCAGCGGCCGTGCGGTGACGAAGTTACCGCTCGCCACCCGGATGTCCGATCCGGCCATCGGTGAATTGACCAGGCCCATCGACAGCAACGCCTCGATTTCCACGCGTACCGAGCCGTTGGCTTCTTTTACCGCTTCCATGGTTTCCTTGTCGGTAACGCGCAAGCCGGAGACGTAGCGTGAAGCGATGTTGGAACGCTTCAGGCGCGATTCGATTTGCGGACGAACGCCATGCACCAGGACCAGACATACTTCCAGGCTGGCGAGCAGGTTGAGGTCATGCGCGAGCGAAACGAATTGGCCGTCATCGACGATTTCACCGCCAAACGCGATGACGAACGTGCGGCCGCCAAACGCGTGAATGTAGGGGGCGACCGAGCGGAACCAGCGCACGAATTCCTGCGGCTGCGCCAGTGTGAGTCTGGGACCGGTCTGCGGCGAGGAGCCGGCAGCGGCTTCGGCCTGCGCGTAGAGAAAGGCCGGCGTGCAATCCAGCGCCGAACACAGGCGGCGCAGCATCGCTTCGGAGAGTCCTTGCTCGCCGCGCTCGATGCGCGAAAGATTGCCGCTGTCTGCGGATACGCGCTCTGCGAGTTGTTGCAAAGTCAGGCCAAGGGCTTTGCGCCGTTTGCGCAGTGCGGCTCCGAGCGGCATGGGGGACACCTCGAAATTTGCGTTAAAAGCAATATATTAGTTATTTGAGGCTTTTATTGCAATTTTTGTAGCGAATAAATTAAATGCCGAGCCAGGATTCCTCTTCTTGGGCGTCGCGCGCCTTGCCGTATGCCTCCATCCGGCGCTGGGCGAATTCCCAAACCCTGTCGATCAATGCTTTCATTTTTATTTCCTCAATTTTGTATTAAATGCCCGTCCCGAAGGACGGGCATGCTGGTTTAACTGCCGATGCCGAGTGCCTTTGCCACACCTGCGCCGTAGGCCGGATCGGCCTTGGAGCAATTGGCGATATGGCGTTCCTGGATCTCGCGCGGTGCGCCGCCAATGGAGCGTGCCGTGTTCTCGAATAACACCTGCTGCTGCGCGGGTGTCATCAAGCGGAACAGGTCGCCCGGCTGCGAGTAGTAATCGTCGTCCTCGCGGTGGTTCCAGTGATCGGCGGCCCCTTCTATCGACAGCGGTGGTTCGCGATAATCCGGCTGCTCCTGCCATTGGCCATAGCTGTTCGGCTCATAACCCAGCGTGCCGCCGTGATTGCCGTCCACGCGCATCGCGCCGTCACGGTGATAGCTGTGGAACGGGCATTTGGGCGCATTCACCGGGATCTGGTGATGATTCACCCCCAGGCGGTAGCGCTGCGCATCGCCGTAGGAGAACAGGCGCGCCTGCAGCATCTTGTCCGGCGAGAAGCTGATGCCGGGTACGACTGCCGCCGGGTTGAACGCCGATTGCTCCACTTCCGCGAAGAAGTTTTCCGGGTTCCGGTTGAGCTCCATCACGCCCACTTCGATCAGCGGGTAATCTTTGTGCGGCCATACCTTGGTGAGGTCGAATGGGTTGTATGGCACTTTAGAGGCGTCGTTCTCAGGCATCACCTGCACCGCCAGCGTCCATTTCGGTAAATCGCCGTTCTCGATGGATTCGAACAGGTCGCGCTGGTGGCTTTCGCGGTCCTTGCCAACGATGGCTTCCGCTTCCGCGTCGCTCAGGTTCTTGATGCCCTGCTGTGAGCGAAAATGAAACTTCACCCAGTAGCGCTCGTTGGCCGCGTTGATGAAGCTGAAGGTGTGGCTGCCGAAGCCGTGCATGTGGCGATAGGATGCGGGCAGTCCGCGGTCGCTCATCACGATGGTGACCTGGTGCAGCGCTTCGGGAAGCGAGGTCCAGAAGTCCCAGTTGTTCCTGGCCGAACGCATATTGGTGCGCGGGTCGCGTTTTACCGCGTGGTTCAGGTCCGGAAACTTGAGCGGATCGCGCAGGAAAAACACCGGCGTGTTGTTGCCGACAAGGTCCCAGTTACCCTCTTCGGTGTAGAACTTCACCGCGAAGCCGCGAATGTCGCGTTCCGCATCCGCCGCGCCGCGTTCGCCGGCCACGGTGGTGAAGCGGGCGAACAGTTCCGTCTTCTTGCCGACCTGACTGAAAATCTTGGCGCGGGTATATTGGGTGATGTCATTCGTTACCGTGAAGGTGCCGTAGGCGCCGGATCCCTTGGCGTGCATGCGTCGTTCGGGGATCACTTCGCGGTCGAAATGGGCCAGCTTTTCGAGCAGCCACACATCCTGCAACAACATCGGGCCGCGCGGACCGGCGGTCATTGCATTCTGGTTGTCCGGCACCGGTGCGCCGGCGGCGGTCGTCAACTTCTTCTCGTTACTCATGGCTTGCTCCTTCTCTGATCGTTAATCGGGTGAATCAATGGGCCTGCGCATAAACGGCAAGCCATTCGATCAGCATCGCGGCCAAAGTCTCTTCAGTACCGATGTTCATGTCTCGCTCCTTATGCCTGAGAAATACGTCAATTCGATGACGCTCAATGCATGGTACGTACGAGCTATTGATTAAACAAATTGATTGTTTAAAATCTACCAATAGATTTATTGCATCGGTTAGAGCGGGGCGGATGAAGGCGCATATAGGATGGCGCCGAAGTAAGGTTCGGGTCAGTGAAGGGGTGTGTTAGAAGTCGCCCCAGAGAGTTTGCAGGGCCGTCAATGCCGCCAGGCCTGCCGTTTCCGTACGGAGAATGCGCGGGCCGAGTTTGACGTCGGTGAAACCAGCGTGGAGGGCTGCGGTGACTTCTCCGGGAGCGAACCCGCCTTCGCAGCCGATGAGCAGGCAGATCGGGCCCTGGGGTTGGGCGAGATCGTGCAGGCGGCGTTCCGTGAATGGATTCAGGATGAGTTTGAGGGTGTAGTTGTCCTGCTGTGCCAGCCAATGCAGCAACGGCATCGGCGGCAGGACTTTCGGCACGAAGGCGCGCCCGCTTTGCTCGCAGGCCGAAATCACCACGTTCTGCCAGTGCTGCAAGCGTTTTTCCGCGCGCTCGCCGCTCAGTTTGACCACGCTGCGCTCCGCTGCCAGCGGCTGGATGCGGGCGATGCCGAGCTCAACCGACTTTTGCAGTGTCAAATCCATGCGGTCGCCCGAGGAGATGCATTGGGCTAGGGTGACGTTCAGCGGTGACTCGCGTTCGATCAATGTCTGGCCGGAAATTTTGGCGCTGACGCCCTCTTTGCTGACGCGCAGCAGTTCGCAAGCGTAATCGTGGCCGTCGCCGTTGAATAGGATGACCTTGTCGCCAGCCTTGAGCCGCAGGACGCGCTGGGCATGGTGGGCGGCGCTCTCGGGTAAATCGAGTTGCGCGCCGGGGCCGAGTTTTGCGTCGCAGAAGAAGCGTGGTGAGGACATGGGAATGGCTCGCGTCGGGGAGTGTTAAAATTGTTCGATTAGTTTAAAGGAGAATTCTCATGGTGAGTTTGCAAACCCCCATTTGCGATTTCGGATGGCCGGCGCCGGACTTCAAACTGCGCGGCGTGGACGGCAAGACCTATAGCCTCGCGGACGTGCGCGGCCCCAACGGCACGCTGGTGATGTTCATCTGCAATCACTGCCCTTACGTCAAGGCGATCCGCCCGCGCCTGGTGCGCGACCTCAAGGAACTGAAGGCGATGGGCGTGAATGCCATCGCCATCATGTCCAACGATCCGACCGATTACCCGGAAGACGGCTTTGAGCACATGCAGGCCGTAGCCAAGGAATTCGATTTTCCGTTCCCCTATGTCATCGACGAAACGCAGGAAATAGCCAAGGCCTATGGCGCCGTGTGCACGCCGGATTTCTTCGGCTACAACGGCAACCTAGAACTGCAGTACCGCGGGCGCTTTGACGAATCGCGCAAGGAAACCGCGCCCGAAGGCGTGCGTCGCGATTTGTTCGAGGCGATGAAACAGGTGGCCGAAACTGGCAAGGGCCCGCAGGAACAGATTCCTTCCATTGGCTGTTCCATCAAGTGGATCGAACCGGCTTGATCGCCACGCCGCGACTCGCCGATTTGACCGCCATCGTGCGGCGCGTCGGTGACGAGGTCGTGCTGCCGCGTTTTATGAAGGTCGCACACACGCGTAAGGCCGACGGCAGCGTGGTGACCGAGGTTGATCTCGAGGCGCAGGAGGTTTTGCGGCGCGAGCTTACAGGTATTTCGGCTTGTCCCATGCTGGGCGAAGAAATGACGCAAGAGGAGCAGTATCGGCATTGGGAAGCTGGTCGGTCAGGCTTGTGGTGCGTCGACCCGGTCGACGGAACCTCCAACTTTGCCAATGGCTTGAAGCATTTCGCCATTTCCGTGGCTTACATGCGGGAAGGCCGGCCTGTGCTGGGTGTTGTCTATGCGCCGGCGTTGGGGGAAATGTTTACCGCCGAAGCGGGCAAGGGCGCGTACCTGAACGATAGGCCTTTGCCGATTGCGAGTCCTGTCGACAATTTGGCGGAAGCCATTGCCGGCATCGACCTGAAGCGGTTGCCTGCCAATCTTGCAACGCATCTGGCCAACGATCCGCCTTATCATTCGCAACGCAATTTCGGTTCGGGTGCGTTGGACTGGTGCTATGTGGCAGCAGGCCGCTTCGATCTTTATCTTCATGGCGGGCAATATCTTTGGGATTACGCGGCCGGCAGCCTGATTTTGCAAGAAGCGGGCGGTGCAATGAGTACGCTGGAGGATGAGGATTACTGGGCTGGCGACGTCTGGCGCAAATCGGTGATCGCGGCCGGTAATGATTTTCTGTTCGGAAAATGGCGTGACCGGTTACTGGAAATGGCGCATTAGAGGCGGCCCGACGGCCCGGAGGGCTATTGCCCAAATTATATAACTGGGCAATAATTGATGAACTTTCCCATAGCAGGTCTCGACGCTACAAAAGAACGACAACAGGGAAATCCCAAAGGTTCTGAATGACGGTTCCGGCTCATCCCACTAAGGATGGAGGCGGCGCTTTTTTCTCTATTCAACTAGCAAGATAGGAATAATTATGGCAACTCGTACAGACTTGGCAAATGCCATCCGCGCATTGTCGATGGATGCGGTGCAGAAGGCTAATTCCGGCCACCCAGGCGCACCGATGGGCATGGCGGAAATCGCTGAAGTACTGTGGAACCACAACCTGAGCCACAATCCGAAGAACCCGAAATGGGCTAACCGCGACCGCTTCGTGCTGTCCAACGGTCACGGCTCCATGTTGATTTACTCCCTGCTGCATCTGACTGGCTACGACGTCACGATGGACGACATCAAGACCTTCCGTCAGCTGCACTCCAAGTGCGCCGGTCACCCGGAATACAGCTATGCTCCCGGCGTTGAAACCACCACCGGTCCGCTGGGCCAGGGTATCGCCAACGGCGTTGGCTTCGCGATGGCAGAAAAGCTGCTGGCCAGCCAGTTCAACAAGCCTGGCCATGACATCGTCGACCACTATACCTACGTGTTCCTCGGCGACGGCTGCATGATGGAAGGCGTTTCCCACGAATCCTGCGCACTGGCCGGCACATGGGGCCTGGGCAAGCTGGTGGCGTTCTGGGACGACAACGGCATTTCCATCGACGGCCACATCGAAGGCTGGTACACCGATGACACCGCCAAGCGTTTCGAAGCTTACGGCTGGCACGTTCAATCCGTCGACGGTCACGATTCCGCTGCTATCCAGGCTGCAGTCGATGCTGCCAAGAAGGTCACCGACAAACCGTCCCTGATCTGCTGCAAGACCATCATCGGCAAGGGTTCCCCGAACAAAGCGGGTAGCCATGACTGCCACGGTTCTGCTTTAGGGGAAGAAGAGGTTGCAGTAACTCGTGCAGCCATCGGTTGGCCGCATGCACCATTCGAAATTCCAGCTGATGTCTACGCTGGCTGGGATGCTACTGCCAAGGGTGCCAAGCTCGAAGCTGACTGGAATGCGAAGTTTGATGCTTATGCCAAAGCGTACCCAGATGAAGCTGCAGAATTCAAGCGCCGTATGGCTGGTGAACTGCCAGCTAACTGGAAGCAAATTGCTGATGCATTGATCGCTGCCACCAATGAAAAGGCAGAAGGTGTTGCCACCCGTAAAGCTTCACAGAACGTGATTGGTGCTCTGGCTATCGTTCTGCCGGAGTTCCTGGGCGGTTCCGCCGACCTGACCGGTTCCAACCTGACCAGCACCGGCAGCTTCAAGCATGTGCATGCCAAGGAGGTGGGTAACTACATCTCCTACGGCGTTCGCGAGTTCGGTATGGCTGCCATCATGAACGGCATGGCCCTGCACGGCGGCCTGCTGCCGTTCGGCGGCACCTTCCACATGTTCTCCGACTACATGAAGAACGGCATGCGCATGTCCGCGCTGATGAAGCAACGCGTGGTCTATGTGCTGACCCACGACTCCATCGGTCAAGGCGAAGACGGCCCGACCCACCAACCGGTCGAAAACACCTCCGGCCTGCGCTACATCCCGCGCATGAACGTATGGCGTCCGGGCAGCGCGACCGAAACCGCTGTGTCCTGGGTGGCTGCTGTCGAGCGCACCGATGGTCCGACCAGCCTGGTGCTCTCTCGTCAGAACCTGCCTGGCATCAAGCATGACACGGCGCACTTCGACCTGATCCGCAAGGGCGGTTATGTGTTCTCCGACGTGGCTGGCAAGGCTGAGGTCATCATCATCGCCAACGGTTCCGAACTGGACCTGGCTGTGAAGGCTGCTGCCGAGCTGAATGCTGCCGGCACCAAGGTGCGTGTGGTTTCCATGCCGTCCACCAACGTGTTCGACCAGCAAGACCAGGCTTACCGCGACAGCGTACTGACCCCGGGCGTGAAGCGCGTGGCCGTCGAAGCAGCGCACCCTGACTTCTGGCGCAAGTATGTTGGCCTGGAAGGCGCGGTTGTCGGCATCGATACCTTCGGCGAGTCCGCTCCTGGCGGCGTGCTGATGAAGCACTTCGGTTTCACGGTTGAAAACGTGGTCAAGACCGTCAAGTCTGTGCTGTAAATCATTGCAATAAAGAAGGGGGGGCTTGGTGTTTGAGCTCCCCTTTTTGTTTCAGGCTGCTTAAACAATTCTCCCGGAATCCTGGATGTGCTTCCGTTGTCGGAGCTAAGGCACCGGTTTCCCCGAGCATTGTTTAAACAGCTTAATAGGAGAGGTACGTAGTATGGCTATCAAAGTAGGTATCAACGGCTTTGGCCGTATCGGACGCATGGTTCTGCGCGCGGCGATCAAGGATTTTCCCGAAATCGAGGTGGTGGCAATCAACGATCTGCTGGAACCCGATTATCTTGCTTACATGCTCAAGCACGACTCTGTGCATGGCCGCTTCAAGGGGGAGGTTTCCGTCAACGGCAATACGCTGGTGGTGAACGGTAAGCCGATCCGCCTGACCGCCGAGAGGGATCCTGCTGCATTGAAATGGAACGAAGTTGGTGCCGACATCGTGATCGAATGTACGGGTCTCTTCCTTACCCAGGAAACTTGCCAGAAGCACATCAACGCGGGCGCCAAGAAGGTCGTGCAGTCCGCGCCCTCCAAGGACGATACCCCGATGTTCGTGTATGGCGTTAACCATGACACCTACAAAGGCGAAGCCATCGTTTCCGCTGCTTCCTGCACTACCAATGCACTGGCTCCGGTCACCAAGGTGCTGAACGATGCTTTCGGCATCAAACGCGGCCTGATGACTACCGTGCACGCTGCCACTGCTACGCAGAAGACCGTGGACGGCCCGTCCAATAAGGACTGGCGCGGCGGCCGCGGCATCCTCGAAAACATCATCCCTTCTTCCACCGGTGCTGCCAAGGCCGTGGGCAAGGTGATTCCTGAACTGAACAAGAAGCTGACCGGCATGGCGTTCCGCGTGCCAACTTCCGACGTTTCCGTGGTCGATCTGACTTGCGAGCTGAACAAGGAAGCCAGCTACGAAGACATCTGCAAGGCAATGAAGGCCGCTTCCGAAGGCGCATTGAAAGGGGTGTTGGGCTACACCGAGGATAAGGTCGTTTCTACCGATTTCCGCGGCGAAACCTGCCCGTCCGTGTTCGATGCGGAAGCCGGCATCATGCTGGACCCTACTTTCGTCAAGGTTGTCGCTTGGTACGACAATGAATACGGCTATACTTGTAACCTCATGCGGCTTGTACGTCACGTCGCGCAGTAATCCTTGATAACGGGGGCCGGCGGCCCCCGCCGCTCGATAGCTCAAAGGAAACGATCATGTCCGTTATCAAAATGACTGACCTGGATCTGAAGGGCAAACGTGTCCTGATCCGGGAAGACCTTAACGTACCTCAGGCCGAAGATGGCAGCGTGACCGACGACACGCGGATTCGTGCCTCTTTGCCGACCATTCAGTATGCAATGAATGCCGGCGCGAAAGTGATGCTGATGTCCCATTTGGGACGGCCGAAGGAAGGCCCGACCGAGGGGCGCTACACCGACAAGGACAGCCTGCGTCCGGTGGCCGATCACCTGGCCAAACTGCTAGGGTGCGAAGTGCGGCTCTATCAGGACTGGTTGGGTAACGGCAAGATTTACGTGCAGCAGATGCGCGATGGTGAAGTAGCCGTGCTGGAAAACGTGCGTTTCAATATTGGCGAAAGCCACAACGAAGATCGCCTCTCATGGGAAATGTCGCAGATTTGCGATATCTACGTGATGGATGCTTTCGGGACTGCGCACCGTGCACAAGCCTCGACTCACGGGGTAGCGAAATTTGCACCGATCGCTTGTGCTGGTCCACTGCTGGCCGCAGAGCTCGATGCACTGGGCAAAGCGCTGAAGGAACCGGCCCGTCCGCTGGTGGCTATCGTCGGCGGCTCCAAGGTTTCCACCAAGCTGACGGTACTCGAATCCCTGTCCCACATTGTCGACCAGCTTATCGTGGGCGGCGGCATCGCCAATACTTTCATCAAGGCTGCCGGTTACAACGTCGGCAAATCCCTTTACGAGGCCGACCTCGTCGATGAGGCGCGTCGCCTGATGGCAGCCGCCAAAGCCAAAGGCAGTGACATTCCCGTACCGACCGACGTGGTCGTCGGCAAACATTTCGATGCCAACGAGCCTGCCGTCATCAAGAAGGTCAGCGAGATTGCCGACGATGACATGATTTTCGATATTGGCCCCGAAACCGCAAAAACCTATGCTGAATACCTGAAAAAAGCCGGGACCATCGTCTGGAACGGCCCTGTCGGCGTGTTCGAGTTCGATCAGTTCGGCGAAGGCACCAAAGCACTGGGCATGGCGATTGCCGAAAGCCCGGCGTTCTCGATTGCCGGCGGTGGCGATACACTGGCGGCAATCGCCAAATACAATATCTGCGACAGGATTTCCTATATCTCCACTGGCGGCGGTGCCTTCCTTGAGTTCCTGGAAGGCAAGAAGTTGCCGGCGGTCGAGATATTGGAGCAACGCTCAAACAATTGACCGTAACAGGTTGATCGCATCGCAGGCATGACATTCAAAGGGATTCAATGACTTTACGTAAAACAAAAATCGTGGCGACATTGGGTCCCGCTTCCAGCAGTGAGGAAGTGCTCGATCGAATGATTGCCGCCGGCGTTGACGTGGTCCGCCTCAATTTCTCGCATGGTACGGCGCAGGATCATATCGACCGGGCTGCGCTGGTGCGTGAAATCGCGCGTCGTCGTCGTCGCCCTGTTGGTGTGCTGTGCGACTTGCAAGGCCCCAAGATTCGTATTGGCCGTTTCGAGAATGACAAGATACGTCTCGCGCCGGGCGATAAATTCACTCTCGATGCCGACTGCAAACTGGGTAACCAGCAACGCGTCGGTCTTGACTATCCTACATTGCCGACCGAGGTCGAGCCGGGTGCGATACTGCTGTTGGACGACGGTCGTGTGGTAATGACGGTGGATGCCGTGCATGGCAACGAAATCGATTGCACGGTGAACGTCGGCGGTACGCTTTCCAATAACAAGGGCATCAATCGCAAGGGTGGCGGCCTGGCCGCACAGGCCCTGACGGAAAAAGACAGGGAAGATATCAAGACAGCGGCGGCGCTGGAAGCCGATTACGTGGCGATCTCCTTCCCACGTAGCGGTGCCGATGTGCAACTGGCGCGCGACCTGGTCCGTGCTGCGGGTGGCCGCGCCAGCATCGTCGCCAAGATCGAGCGTGCCGAAGCGATCCACGCGCTGGAAGAAATTATCGACGCCTCCGACGTGATCATGGTCGCGCGCGGTGACCTCGGGGTCGAAGTCGGCGATGCCGCGGTGCCCGGTCTGCAAAAGCGCATGATCCGCATGGCACGTACGCGCAACAAGCTGGTGATCACCGCCACCCAAATGATGGAGTCGATGATTACCAGCCCGATTCCCACTCGGGCCGAAGTTTCCGACGTTGCCAATGCGGTGCTGGACGGCACCGACGCTGTGATGCTTTCCGCCGAAAGTGCAGCCGGCGAATATCCGGTCGAAGCCATCAGTGCAATGGACCGCGTCTGCCGCGAGGCGGAACGCGCAGACGATGACAGCCAAACCTTCAAGCCCAAAGACAACCGCCTGTTCCAACGCATCGACGAATCGATCGCGATGGCTGCGCTGTATACCGCAGAGCATCTCAAGGTGAAGGCGATTGCTTCCATGACTCAGTCCGGCGCAGCCGTTATGTGGCTCTCGCGGTCTAATACATCGGTGCCGATCTACGCACTGACGCCGGAGAAGGACACGCGTCGCAAATTGACGCTTTTCCGCGGTGTTTACCCGTTCCGTTTCGACCAGACGACCGACGACCGCGACGAAATCCTGGAAGAGGCCGAAAACGAGCTGCTGAAGCGCGGGCTGGTGCAGGACGGTGATTTGATCCTGCTGACCATCGGCGAGCCGGTGGGCGTGTCCGGCGGTACCAATACCCTCAAAATAGTGAAGGTTGGCGAGCATCGCAAAAACTGATTAGAATATTTTTTTACACTCATTTTAAGGGCGCACTGCCCTGATTTGGTTGGCAGGGCATGCCTCCCAAGTAACAACGGAGGAACACATCATGGCACTCGTATCCCTGCGTCAACTACTCGACCACGCTGCTGAACACGGCTACGGCCTGCCGGCGTTCAACGTCAACAACATGGAACAGATTCACGCCATCATGCAGGCCGCCGATGCCGTGGACAGTCCGGTGA
>Ga0255338_1001364_pt1 | contig 46899 bp, 46 predicted proteins | sample MeOH1_35cm_T4_19_FD_203715 | JGI IMG/M metagenome (GOLD analysis project Ga0255338, IMG submission 203715) | Sandy soil microbial communities from University of British Columbia, Vancouver, Canada - MeOH1_35cm_T4_195 | ecosystem: Engineered > Artificial ecosystem > Sand microcosm > Unclassified ...
CTTCGGGTGGCTGGTGGTGTAGCGGATGCGCTCGATGCCGGGGATCTCGGCCACGTACTCGATCAGCAGCGCGAAGTCGGCGATCTCGCTGGTGCCGCCCATCGCGCCGCGGTAGGCGTTGACGTTCTGGCCCAGCAGCGTGACCTCGCGCACGCCCTGTCCGGCCAGGCCGGCGATCTCCGCCAGCACGTCCTCGAACGGGCGCGAGACTTCCTCGCCGCGCGTGTAGGGCACCACGCAGTAGCTGCAATACTTGGAGCAGCCTTCCATGATCGAGACGAACGCGCTCGGGCCTTCCACGCGCGCCGGCGGCAGGTGGTCGAACTTCTCGATCTCGGGGAACGAGATGTCCACCTGCGAGCGGCCGGTCTGGCGGCGGCGGTTGATCATCTCGGGCAGGCGGTGCAGCGTCTGCGGGCCGAACACCACGTCCACGTAGGGCGCGCGCTGCACGATGGCCGCGCCTTCCTGGCTGGCCACGCAGCCGCCCACGCCGATTACCAGTTCGGGCTTGAGCGCCTTGAGCGCCTTCATGCGGCCCAGCTCCGAGAACACTTTCTCCTGCGCCTTCTCGCGCACCGAGCAGGTGTTGAAGAGGATCACGTCGGCGTCCTCGGGGTTGTCGGTCTTCTCCAGGCCGTCGGTGGCGTGGAGCACGTCTACCATCTTGTCCGAGTCGTACTCGTTCATCTGGCAGCCGTAGGTCTTGATGAATACTTTCTTCATGGTGCCGGTCTCAGTGGTTTACCTGGGGGCATCAGGGTTTGGGGGACGAATGCGGTCGTGGCCGCGGATTGCAGCCACGAATGGCAGCCACGGACGGCGGTCACTGCGCCGTCTTCTCCTTCTGCTCCTGCTCGCTCAGCACCCACGCCGTCAGCAACTGGCCGTAGAGATCGAGCCTGAAGCGCACCGGCAGCTTCTGGCCGGCTACCGCGGCGACCGGCAGCAACTGGTTGTCGGTGCCGAACAGCCGCAGCCCCGGCGCCACGCCCACGGCCTTGCCGTCGAGCGTGGCCGACAGCGGCGCGCTGGCCGACGGCGTGGCCAGCACCAGCTGCGCGCGCGCCGCGTCGGCGGGAATCACGCGCAGCGGCACCTGCGCCAGCGCGCCGGCCGGCAACAGGGCGGCGCCCGCGGCAAGTGTGGCCAGCGTGGCGGCAAGCAGACAGGCACGGATGGTCGGCGCGCGGCGCGCGGCGCGGTTGGCTGGCATGGGGGCTCCGGCGAGAGGTTCGGGAACGGTTCGGAACAGCCTCGGCAAGGCTTCGGCAAGCAAAGGGCAACCCGCCATTCTACCCGCTCGCGCCATCCCTGGCGCCCCGCGGGCCCGCTGCTAGAACAGGCTGGATGCCTCTTGCAGCACACGCTGCTTCGACACCGTGCCCATCAGCTCGCGCCCGGCCGCGTCGCGCACCAGCGGGATGCGGTTGAGCGCGTGGTGGGTAAACAGCTGCAGCGCGGCGGGCAGGTGCGACTCCGGCGTCAGCGTGGGGAAGTCGCGCTCGCACAGCGCCGCCAGCGCCGCGCCCGGCTGCTCGCGCAGCGCGCGCTGCACGGCGTGGATCGACAGCGCGCCGAGCAGGCGGCCCTCGGGGCACACCACGTACAGATAGCGCGTGCCGGTCTCGGCGAACTTGTCGCTGGCCTGCGCGAGCGTGGCGTCGGGGCCGATGATGGTGTCGGTCGGGTCGCACAGCCCGGCCAGCGTCAGGGCGCGCGCGCGCTCGGCCGCGGCCGAGGCCTGGGTGCGCTCGGCCACCACGCTGTAGAGCGACAGCGTCTGGCAGCGCGAGGCGGTGTAGTACGCCGCCGCCGCGCCGATCATGCCCGGCAGCAGCAGCGCCGGCGCCAGCGTCATCTCGAACACCATCAGCACCGACATCAGCGGCGCCTGGCTGGTGGCGGCCAGGAAGGCGGCCATGCCCACCAGCGGCAGCAGCGGCGCGCCGGCGCCGCCCGGCACGGCCGGCGCCAGCAACTGGCCCAGCGCCGCGCCCACGAACAGCGACGGCGTGAACACCCCGCCCACCGCGCCCGAGCCCATGCTCAGCACCGTGGCCGCCAGCTTGGCCAGCAGCACCGCCGCCAGCGGCACGCTCAGCGCATGCGCCTGCAGGATGGACTGGATGGTGTAGTAGCCGTTGCCCACCACCTCCGGCACCCGCATCGCCAGCACGCCCACCAGCGCGCCGCCCAGCGCCAGGCGCGGCACCAGCCCGCCGGGCACGTGCGAGAAGGCGGCCCTGGCCAGGCCCGAGGCGCGCATGAAGCCGGCGCCGGCCACGCCCGCGAGCACGCCCAGCAGCGCGGCGGCCAGCAGCATCGGCGGGTGCAGCAGGTCCGACGGCACGCTCAGCCCCGGGTAGAGCGGCTGCAGGCCGCCGTGCAGCTGGCTGACCACGGTGCCGGCCACCGAGGCCAGGAACAGCGGCATCAGCCGCTGCACCGCCACCGCGCCGAACACCACCTCGGCGACGAACACCGCCGCCGAGAGCGGCGTGTGATAGACCGAGGCCAGCCCGGCCGCGGCGGCGCAGGCGGTGAGCATGCGCCGCAGGTTGGTGTCGCCGTCCGGCCCCGGGCGCCCGCGCGCCGACGGGAACACCGAGCCGCACAGCGCGGCGAGCTGGATCATGGCGCCTTCCTTGCCGACCGAGCTGCCGGTGACGATCGAGCAGAACGAGGACAGCGCGCGCAGCAGCGTGATGCGCACCGGCAGGCGTCCGGTGCCGCTGGCCACCGCTTCCATATAGTCGGACACGCCGGGCTGGGCCGCGTTGAGCCGCGCGGCGGCGCTCAGCAGCAGACCCGCCACCACGCCGCCGAGCGTCGGGATCGCCACGCGCCAGGCCAGCGCCAGCCCGGCGAACACGGTGACGATGTCGGCGCGCGTGCCGAACATGGCCAGCCCGCTGGCGTCCAGCGCCTCCTTGAACAGGGTGGTGACGATGGCGGCGGCGATCCCCACCGGGATGGCGGTGAAAAGGGTGACTTCCTGGTCTTCGATGAATCGGAACCGCATCGTGTCTGCATCCGGGGGCGAGGGGGGATGCGCCGCCGCCCGCCCGCGCCGCGGCCACGGGCCAGGCGGGGCAAGGCTTGGCTGGCAGCATCATAGCGCAGGGGGCGGCGCTTTTTTTCGGGGTTTGCCCGCCGGGCCGCGGCGGGCGGCGGCGCCGGGATCTTGCCGCAAACGAGGTTGGCCCCTGCGCGTGGACGCCAGGCTGTTACACTAGCGGTCTTTCCTCCAAAGAAGCGGGGGCAGTCGCCTCGCTTCGCCGGCCGTGTTGGCCGGTTTTCGGTTTTCTCACTCACGTCGCCCCCGCGATTGGCGCACCGCGTGCGCAAAGGGCGGCCGAAGCGTCAATTCATGTCTTTTTCCGAACTTGGCTTGTCCGACAAGCTCCTGCGTGCAGTGGCCGAACAGGGCTATACCACGCCGACCCCGATTCAAGCGCAGGCCATCCCCGCCATCCTCAAGGGCGGCGACCTGCTCGCCGGCGCGCAGACCGGCACCGGCAAGACGGCCGGCTTCACGCTGCCGCTGCTGCAACTGCTGTCCGAATCCCCGGCCAGCCGCGAACCCGCGCGCGGCCAGCGCCTGCCGGTGCGCGCCCTGGTCCTCACGCCCACCCGCGAACTGGCGGCGCAGGTCGAGGAAAGCGTGCGCAACTACGGCAAGTACCTCAAGCTGCGCTCGATGGTGATGTTCGGCGGCGTCGGCATCAACCCGCAGATCGAGCAGCTCAAGCGCGGCGTCGACATCGTGGTGGCCACGCCCGGCCGCCTGCTGGACCACCTGTCCCAGCGCACCATCGATCTCTCGCACGTGGAAATCCTGGTGCTGGACGAAGCCGACCGCATGCTCGACATGGGCTTCATCCACGACATCCGCAAGATCCTCAACGTGCTGCCGCCGAAGCGCCAGAACCTGCTGTTCTCGGCCACCTTCTCCGACGAGATCCGCGGCCTGGCCGACCGGCTGCTCGACAACCCCGCCTCGATCGAGGTGGCGCGCCGCAATACCACCGCCGAAACGGTGGCGCAGCGCGTCTACCCGGTGGACCGCGAGCGCAAGCGCGAACTGCTGGCCCATCTCGTGCGCGAGAACGACTGGCACCAGGTGCTGGTGTTTACGCGCACCAAGCATGGCGCCAACCGCCTGGCCGAGCAGCTCGACAAGGACGGCCTGTCGGCGCTGGCGATCCACGGCAACAAGAGCCAGTCCGCGCGCACGCGCGCGCTGACCGAGTTCAAGGCCGGCACGCTGCGCCTGCTGGTGGCCACCGACATCGCCGCGCGCGGCATCGACATCGACCAGCTTCCCCACGTGGTCAACTATGACCTGCCCAACGTGCCCGAAGACTACGTGCACCGGATCGGCCGCACCGGCCGCGCCGGCGCCGAGGGCGAGGCGATCTCGCTGGTGTGCGTGGACGAGGCCGGCCTGCTGCGCGACATCGAGCGCCTGATCAAGCGCCAGATCGAAAAGACCGTGCTGCCGGGCTTCGAGGTCGATCCGTCGATCCCGCCCGAGCCGATCCAGAAGGGCCGGCAGGCCCGCGGCCAGGGCAATGGCGGCGGTGGTGGCGGTGGTGGTGGCCGTGGCCGCGCCCCGGCCCCCGCGGGCGGCGGCCAGCCGCGCGCGCGCGCGCCCGAAGGCGGCGAGCGCCAGCAGCGTCCGGCCCGCGCGCCGCAAGGCCGCGGCACCGCCGCGCCGGCCGGCGCCGAAGGCCAGCGCCGCGCGCCGCAGCCGCAGGGCCAGCGTCCCGCGCAGGGCGGCGGCCGTCCGGCGCAGGCCGGCCAGGGCGCGCCGCGCAACGGCCAGGCCAACGGCAACCGCGCCGCCGGCAATGGCAATGGTGGTGGTAACGGCAACGGCGGTGGCCGCGGCGGCAACGGTGGCGGCGACGTCAACGGCAACGTCGCGCAGCCGCGCGGCGGCCAGGGCCGCCGTCCGGCGCCGCAAGCCGCGCTGCTGGGCGGCCAGCGCAAGACCGGCCGCTGATTCCCCCACGGCGGCCGCGCATCATGTCCAGCTCAGGCTTCGATCTTCCGGGTACGGGCGATGGCGTCGATGATGGCGGCGTGCCCTACGCCGGCCTGACGCCGGACCTGCTGCTCAACGCGCTGGAAGCCGCCGGCTTCCAGCCGGACGGCCGCCTGCTGGCGCTCAACAGCTACGAGAACCGGGTCTGGCAGGTCGGCATCGAAGACAGCGCGCCGGTGGTGGCCAAGTTCTACCGGCCCGGCCGCTGGAGCGACGCCGCCATCCTGGAAGAACACGCGTTCGTGCAGCAGCTGGCCGACGCCGAGATCCCGGCGGTGCCGGCCATCGCGCGCGATGGCCGCACGCTGCTGGCGCACGCGGGCTTCCGCTTCGCGGTGTTCCCGCGCTGCGGCGGGCGCGAGCCCGAGCTCGACCGCGCCGACACGCTGACCTGGCTCGGCCGCTTCATCGGCCGCATCCACGCGGTCGGCGCCACGCAACCCTACGTTGCGCGCCCGGCCATCGACGTGGACACCTTCGGCGTGGCCCCGCGCGACTGGCTGCTGGCGCACGACTGCATTCCGCACGACCTGCGCCCGGCCTGGGAAGCGGTGGCGGCGCTCGCCATCGACGGCGCGCGCCGCTGCTACGAGCGCGCCGGCGAACTGCCGCTGCTGCGCCTGCATGGCGACTGCCATCGCGGCAACGTGCTGTGGATAGAGGCGTCGCAGGCCGGCGCGCGTCCGCCCGGCCCGCACTTCGTCGACTTCGACGACAGCCGCATGGGCCCGGCCGTGCAGGATCTGTGGATGCTGCTCGAAGGCGACCGCGCCGCGATGCAGCGCCAGATGGCCGACATCCTGGCCGGCTACGAGGACTTCGCGGAATTCCATCCGCGCCAGCTCCACCTGATCGAGGCGCTGCGCACGCTGCGCCTGCTGCACTACAGCGCGTGGCTCGCCAGCCGCTGGCGCGACCCGGCCTTCCCCGCGGCCTTTCCGTGGTTCGGCACGGCGCGCTACTGGCAGGACCGCATCCTCGAACTGCGCGAGCAGGTCGCGCTGATGGACGAGCCGCCGCTCTGGCCGGCATGAAGCCCGGCCGGACCCGGACATCAGCCCGGGCACAAGCGCGGCCTAAAGCAAGCGGCGCGGACCGCGCAGGCCTTACTTCTTGTCCTGCGCCTTGACCAGCACCACCGGGCACGGCGCATGCGCCAGCACCCGACCCGCCACCGAGCCGATCACCGCGTCGAAGAACGAGCCGCGCCCGTGCGTGCCCATGACGATGCCCTGCGCGTCCACGCTGGTGGCATAGGCCACGATGCGCTCCGGCGCGAAGCCGTGCAGCGCGTGGCGCTCGAAGGCGACGCCGCCCGCGGCGAGAATGTCCGACACCGACTTCATGGCCTTGTCGCTTTCCTCCTGATGCCAGGCGTCGATGGTTTCCTTGCTGACGAAGGCGCGTACCTGTCCGGTGACTTCCGGCGTCACGTGCACCACGTGCACGGTGAAGCCGCTCTGCAGCAGGCGGCCTTCGATGATGAAGCGCGCGGCGGCATCGGCAAAGGGCGAACCATCGGTGGCAAGCACGATATTGGTCATGGGGCGATCTCCTGATTGAGCAACGGTTGTCCTGGCGTGGCTGCGCCCCGGGGTGCAGGCCGGGACGGCGTGCGGACAGCCGGGGGCGGCCATTGCGGGCAATGATGGCACCGATGGCAGGCGCCTGCCAGGATCCAGATCAAGTTATGTCGATTTCGGCACTCGCCGCCGGCGGGTTTTTTTAGGCGTTCTTTGCGCGCGGCGGCCGCATCGATGCGCAGTCTTGATGCGGCCGCGCCTACGCTGCAGGCAGGAACATTGCGCCGGGCTTTCCCCCGGCTTGCCGTCATGTCGACCTGGATCGTTTACCGGCTGGCGCTCGGCGCGCTGGCCATCGCCGCGCTGGTGCTGCTGTTCGCCGCCGAATACGGGCTCGCCAGCGCCATCGCGCGCCGCGAGCATGGCTTCGCGCGCGCGCCGGACGAGCAGGGGCCGTAGCGGCCCGGCGCCGCGCCCGCGCGGCGCGCCTAGTTCTGGAGCACCTGCGCGGCGAAGCCGGCGAGGTAGCCGCTGCCGATGCAGGCGGCCAGCCAGCCGGCCAGGATGAGGGCGCTTTCCTTGAAGGTCATGGCGTGCTCCCGCGCGCGGCTCAGACGGCGAAGCCGAACGGGTACTCGTTGACCACGGTGCGGGCGCCGCCGCCGAAGGCATCCGCGCCGCCGGCAGCGCGCGCATGGCCGTGGCCGTTGCCGGCATCGGCGCCGCGCGCGTCGGCGGCGAAGGCGGAGTTGAGCGAGAGCAGGGCGGCGCCGGCGAGGGCGGCGGCGAGCAGCAGGCGGGTGGTGGTGATGGTCATGGCGGATCGCTCTTTGTTGAAATCGGCAGAAGCGTTCGCGCTTCCATGCCACCAAGAATAGATCCGCGGCCTTGCCGCAATGCGGTGCCGTCTCGTATTCGATATTCAGGAAATTTGAATATACATCCGGCCGATGGGGTCATGCGGCGGGCCATGAGGCGGGGTACGCGGCGGGCCGCCGGCCCGGCAGGCGCCGCCGGCCCGGCGGCTCAGCGCGGCCCCGCGCCGGCGGGCTTCAGCGGCGCCATTCGCGCTCGTGCCCGCGATCGTCGTACCGGTCGTGCTCGTGATCGTCATGGTGATCGCGCCAGCGCCGCTCGCGCCATTCGCGCTCACGCCAGGCCCGCTCGCGCCAGCCCGGGCCGTAGTAGCCCGGACCGTAGTAGCCGGGGCCCACCACCACGGGCGCCGGCGCGACGTACACGGGCGCCGGCGCATAGACCGGCGCGGGCTGGTACACCGGGGCCGGCTGGTACACCGGGGCCGGCGCGACGTACACCGGCGCGGGCACGCCGATGCCGATGTCCACGTCGACGCGCGCGCTGGCCGCGCTCGAAGCCAGCGCGGTGGAAACCGCGACGGCGGCAAAGGTGCAAAGGGTGGCGATGTTTCGCACGGGGGCAGCTCCGGTTGGCAAGTGACTGCACTTTAGCCGGTCGCGCCGGCGCCAGGTATTAGCGGCCCAATACAACTGTGTCCGGGTGTAACGTCCACGCCCGGGTCCGCGCTCGGTTTGCCCCTACGCGCTGCGCCACGGCATGCGCCGGCCCAGCCACGGCGCCAGCGCGGTGGTGGCCACGCCCAGCGCGATCAGCGCCAGCCCGGCCGACAGGTCGGCGGAGATGCGCTCGTGGAAGGTCGCCGCGGAGACGATCAGCCCGATCACCGGCACGCACAGCATGGCCACCGAGGTGGCCGCCGGCGGCAGCGCCTGCGTCATGTTCAGCACCACGATGAAAGTCAGCGCGGTGGCCAGCGGGCCGGTGTAGAACAGCAGCGGCCAGATCTCCGGGATGGACAGGAAATGCGGCGCGCCGTCGCGCAGCAGCGCCAGCAGCACCAGCGGCACCGAGGCCACGGCGGTCTCCCACGGAATCATGTCCGCGCCCAGGCGCACCGCGCGGCTGGCGCGCAGCTGGATGATGCTGAGCGACCACGCCAGCGAGGCGCCGAGCAGCATCGCCAGCCCCACCACCGTATGCAGCTGCCAGCCGCCCAGCGCCGGCGCCACCATCAGCGCGATGCCGGCGTAGCTCAGCCCGGTGGCGATCCACTGCGGGCGCGACAGCCGCTCCTTGAGCACCAGCGACGACAGCGGGATCACCCACACCGAGGTGGCATAGGCGATCACCGAGGCGCGCCCGGGCGGCACGTACTGCAGCGCCCACAGCGCCAGCGCGGTGAAGGCCGCCATCTGCAGCAGGCCCACGCCGATCACCAGCGGCCATTCCTGCCGGCTCGGCAGCCGCAGCCGGCGCAGCATGCCCAGCACCACGAAGCTGATCGCCGCGGCCGAGACGAAGCGCGCGGCGGCGAACCACAGCGGGCTGACGTGGGTCAGGCCCAGTTTCATCACCGGCCAGTTGCCGCCCCAGATCGCCACGGCGCAGGCCAGCGGAACGAACCGGCGCCATCCTTGTTGTGCTGCTTGCATGCTTCGACTCGTATTGCGGTGCCGCCAGTGCGGAAACGTCCTTTGCGCCCGGCGCGCGAATGCACCTGGGCGACCCGGAAAGTCTACGTTCTGGTGCGCCGCAGCAAAAACCGAAGTTCGCTGCATGGATCGCGCACGGCGGCATAGAATGCCGTCATTCGATCGAACCGGAGTGCAACGTGCTGGAAGACCTGGAGCTGGACGCCACCGACATCCGCATCCTCAACGAGCTGCAGCGCGACGCCAGCCTGACCAACGTGGAACTGGCCAGCCGCGTCAGCCTGTCGCCGTCGCCGTGCCTGGCGCGCGTCAAGCAACTGGAGAAGCGCGGCGTGATCTCGCGCCGGGTGACGCTGCTCGACGCGCGCCGCCTCGGGCTGAAGGTGGTGGTGTTCATCCAGGTCTCGCTGGACAAGCAGCGCCGCGAAAGCCTGGACGTGTTCGAGCGGCGCATCGCGGCGCTGCCGCAGGTGATGGAGTGCTACCTGATGTCGGGCGACGCCGATTACCTGCTGCGCGTGATCGTGCCCGACGTGGAGGCGCTGGAGCGGCTGATCATCGACCAGATCACGCGCATCCCCGGCGTGTCGAACATCCGCTCGAGCTTCGCGCTCAAGCAGGTGCTGTACAGCACGGCGCTGCCGCTGGCCTAGTCCCGTCCCGCCTGTTGCCGGGCCTCCCGCGCGCACAGCGCCACCACGCTGTCGAGGCGCGTGTCGGCGCAGGCCACGGCGATGCCGCCGGCCAGCAGCGGCGCGGCCAGCCGCGTGAGCACGTTGCCGGGCGGCATCTCCACCGCCAGCCGCATGCCGCATTCGCGCGCCAGCAGCATGGTCTCGTGCCAGCGCACCGGCACCGCGAGATTGCGCGCGAGGTCGGCGGCGATGCGCGCCGGGTCGCGCAGCTCGCGCGCGGCGCTGGCGCTGAAGTAGCGCAGGCGCGGCCGCGCCACCGCGACGCCGGCGAAGGCGCGCTCCAACTCGGTCGCCTGCGCGTCGAGCAGCGCGCAGTGCGACGGCACGCTGATGGCCACCGGCTTGGCCGCGTGGGCGCCGGCGGCCAGCGCCAGTTCGGCCACGCGCGCCATCGCCGCCTCGGCGCCGGCGATCACGATCTGCATCGGCGCGTTGAAGTTGGCCAGGTAGACCGGCGCGGCCGGCGCGCATACCCGCGCCACGATGCGTTCGAGCGGCGCGCGCTCCAGCCCGAGGATGGCCGTCATGCCGTAGCCGCGCGGATAGGCCTGCGCCATCAGCCGCGCGCGCAGCGCCACCAGCCGGACCGCGTCGGCATGCTCCAGCACGCCCGCGCACACGGCCGCCGCATAGGCGCCGATGGACAGGCCCGCCACCGCGTCGGGCCGCGCGCCTTCGGCCAGCAGGCAGCGCGCCGTCGCCACGCCGGCGGTCAGCAGGCATAGCTGCACGGCCACGGTGGAGGCCAGCGCCGCCGCGCTGTCCAGCGCCAGCACGTCCTCGCCGAGCGCCGCGCTGGTCTCGGCCACGGTGGCGCGCGTGGCCGGGTGGTCGGGCAGCGCGTGCAGCATGCCGGCGCGCTGCGCGCCCTGGCCGGGGAAGGTGAACAGCGTGCTCATGGTGCTCATGGGCGTGCCGCCGGCGCCAGCCACGGGTCGTCGCACATGACCGGGCCGTCCGCGGTCTTGAGCAGCACGCGCCCGCCCGTGCGCGCGCGCTCGCGCAGCGCGAACGCGCCGCGCGGCGTGCCGACCTGGATGTCGAGGCGGGGATCGTCGAGCAGCGCGATCAGCGCGCGCTCGGCGGGCGGCGCGAGCGGCGCGGCGGCGGTGACGAGCAGGTCGAGGTCGCTGCCCTCGTGCAGCAGGTCGAGGCCCGACGCGAGGCTGAAGCCCACGCTGCCGGCCACGCCCCAGTCCACCCGCATGGCGTCCAGCAGCGGCGCGGCGCGCGCGAGCGCGGCCAGCGCGGGCAGCGCCCGGCGCGGATGCTCGCGCCAGCGCGCCAGCCGCGCGATCCTGCGCGGCGTGACGGCGCGCGCCACCTGCGCGGCGGGCAGCCACGCGGCGTGGCGCTGCGCGCGCGTGACGCCGCGCAGGCCCACCGGGATGCGGCCGCGCGCATCGGCGCGCGCGCGCCGCACCACCAGCGGCGCCTGCGCCAGCCACGCGGCGCTCGCCCACGCGGGCAGCGCGCAGTCCGCGCGGTCCGCATGGTCCGCAACGAAGGCGGCGGGATCGGCGAGCCACAGCAGGTCGTGCGGCAGCGCAGCGGATGCGGTCATGGCCTGCGGGCGCGGCGCGCGTCAGTCATCCCACTGCCGCGCCAGCACTTCGCGCACGCGGCCCGACGCCTGGCGGTTGGGTCCGCCCAGGCGGCTGCGCAGGTCGCGCTGCGGGTCGGCCAGGATGTCGGCGAGCGCGGCCAGCAGCGCGCCCTGCACGATATCGAGGTCGGCCGCATCGGGCGCGGCCGCGTGGCCCACGCGGATGCGCCGCCACAGCAGGCCCAGCGTGGCGTAGCTGCCGATGTCGTAGGCCATCGGCGGCACGCTGGCGGCGAACGTTTCCAGGTCTTCCACGCTGCGCATGGTGATGCGCGCGGCGGCCTGCTTGCCCATCGCGTGGACTTCCACGCCGGCGTCGTCGAGCGCGAGCAGGCGGTTGGCCTGGTAGCCGTGCGCGAGGAAGGCGCCCGACATGGCGGGCCCGACCAGCAGCGCGATGACCGGGTGCCCGCGCAGCCGCGCTTGCGCGTAGGCGCCGGCGGCGCCGGCCAGCGACTGGTGGATGCCGAACGCTTCCTCGCGCCGGCCATAGGCCTGGCTGGGCGTGTCGACGATGGCGACGACGGGCCGCTTGATGGCGGTGTCGCGGTCGGCCTGCACCACCTCGTGCACGGCGCGCGCCAGCGACCAGCCTTCGATCACGCCGGCCTCGCCGTGGCGCGCGCGCGGCCACGCGCTGGCCGGGTCGGGCACCAGCGCGACGAAGCGCGCCGGCTGGCCGCCGAGGGCGGCATCGGCCACCTGCACGCTGGCCGGGTAGCCGGCCACGCGCGCGGCGTTGCCGCTCAGCGCGGCCAGCCAGGCGGCGCCGCGGCTGGCGGCGGGGTTTGCGGTCTCGGTCTCGGTCGCGATTGCGGTTGCGGTTGCGGTTGCGATATTCATGACGAAGCTCCGTCGGCGTAGATGTCGCGCACGGTCTGCGGCTCCGGCTGGCGCGCCGGATCGTACGACCGCAGCCGCGCCAGGTAATGCGCGTAGCGCTCGCTGCGGTGCGTGGCCGGCGGCCCGGCCGCCAGCAGCGCGCGTACGGTGGCGCGGATGGCCGCGCTGTCGTCTTCCACGTAGCGGTCCGCCAGCCCGGTGGCGATGCGCTGCTCGCCGCCGGTGAAGCTCCAGATGAACGGGCGGTCGCGCGAATCGTATTCGGCCACGCCGGCTTCCTGCTCGATCACGGCCGGGCCGTTGAGGCCGAGCCGCGCCTCGCGCGTGACCACCAGATAGCTGCACAGCCCGGCGGCGATCGACATGCCGCCGAAGCAGCCGACCTGCCCGGCGATCACGCCGACCACCGCCTGGTAGCGGCGCAGGTCGACGATGCCCGCGTGGATCTCGGCGATGGCGGCGAGGCCGAGGTTGGCCTCCTGCAGGCGCACGCCGCCGGTCTCGAACAGGATCACCGCGCGCGTGGGCACGCCGCGGCGGTTGTCCTGCGCGGCCAGCTCCAGCGCGCCGGCGATCTTGGCGCCGCCGACCTCGCCCAGGCTGCCGCCCTGGAACGCGCCTTCGATGGCCAGCACCACGGCGCCGTGGCCGTCGATGCGGCCCTTGGCCACGATCACGCCGTCATCGGCCTGCGGCACCACGCCCTGGCGCGCCAGCCACGGCGACACCAGCCCGTCGAACGGGCCGGCCAGTTCGCGCACGGTCCCGGCATCGAGCAGCGCATGCGCGCGGGCGCGCGCGCCCAGCTCGACGAAGCTCTCGCGCCCGAGCAGCGACGGATGGTTCATGGCTGCTCCTTGCTGTTGTCGTCGGCGGATGCGTCCAGCGCTTCGAACGCCTCGGCCAGGCGCATGCCGACCACGCCCGGCGTGGCGCCGAAGTCGTGGATGCGGATGCGCATGGCCGCGCGCGGCCCGGCCTTGAACACGCGCGCGAGCTGCGCGTCCCACACCTTGCCGTAGCCGTCCACCGAGGTGGTGACGTCGATCACGGTGGTGCCGGCGCTGCCGGGCTCGACCAGGACCTCGAGGTCGCCGGAGCCGACCACGCCGACCAGCACGCGGCGGCCGGCCGGCGCGCCGGCGGGATATTCGAACTGAAGCTGTTCCATTTACTTGTCTCCTTGCAGGCTGGCGGGGGCGGCGTCGAGCGATGCCATCGCCAGCGGCAGGCGGTCGAGGAAAAAGGTGGCGGCGAGCAGGTCGGCAGCGCCGCCGGGCGAGGCGTTGCAGGCCAGCATGCCGGCCTCCAGCGCGCGCAGCAGGCGGCGCCCGGGCAGCGTGGCGATGCCGCCGGCGGCCAGCACCCGCGCCGCGCCGGACTGCATCAGCGCCAGCCCGTCGCGGCCGGCGCGGGCCAGCACGCAGGTGTCGTCGAGCCGGCTCATGATCGCCAGCAGCGCGTTGACGCGTGCGCTCGGCTCGGCGTCGCCGCGCGCGCGGCTGCGCCGCAGCTCGGGCAGGCCGGCGCGCAGCACGTGCGGAAAGCCGGCCTGCGCCTGGCCGCGCGCGCCGCGCACGCCGTAGTCGAGGCAGGCGCGCTCGCCCTTGTGGCCGGTGCGCGCGGGGCGGTGGCGGTCGGGCAGGCGCGCCACGGCGCCGGCGGTGCGCGCCACGGCATGGGCGGAGTGAGCGGCAGGGGCGGCATGGGCGGCGTGCGAACCCTCCGCCCGCCGGTGCCAGCCAGCGGCGCCGACCAGCAGGCCCAGGCTCCAGATCGCGCCGCGGTGCGTGTTGACGCCGCCGGTGGCGCGCATCATCGCGGCCTCCGCTTCGCGGCCCAGCGCGCCAAGCGTCTCGCGCAGCGCCACGCCAGGCCGCGCGGCCCGCAGGCCGGCGGCGGCCATCGCCGCGAAGGCGGGATGCAGCGCGCGCGCCGAGCGGCACATCAGGTCCAGGTCGAGGTCGGCATGGGCGCCGCTGCCGCGGCCGTCCACCAGGCCGGGCTTGGGCGACAGCGCGGCCTCGTCGAGCAGCGCGGCCACGGCGAGGTCGGCCAGCATGGCGGCGGCGGGCGGCAGGCCCGCATCGGGCCGCGCGAGCAGGGCGGGGCTTGCCATCACCAGCTCCTGAAGCGAGCCGGCGGCTGGTACAGCCCGCCCGACCAGTCGACCAGGTCGGCCATGCTTTTCGCCGCCAGCAGCGAGCGCGTGGCCTGGCTGCGCTGCACGCCGAGATCCTCGGGCAGCGCGATCAGGCCGTCGCTGCGCATGCGGCGCGTGGCGGCGGGGTCGTGGCGCAGGCCGACCGGCGTGACGCCGGCCACCGCCGCCAGCATGGCGCGGCGTTCCTCGAGCGAGCGCGCCTTGTACAGGTAGGCGATGCCTTCCTCGGTCAGCACGTGGGTGACGTCGTCGCCGTAGATCATCACCGGCGCCAGCGGCATGCCGCTGTCCCTGGCCACCTGCACCGCGTCGAGCGATTCGACGAAGGTCGGCTTGCCGCCGGCCTGGAAGGTCTCCACCATCTGCACCACCAGCTTGCGCCCGCGCGCGAGCGGATCCCCGGTCTCGATCAGGTCCAGCCACGCGGGCGTGGCATGGCGCCGCCCGCCCGGGTTGTGGCCCATGTTGGGCGCGCCGCCGAAGCCGGACAGGCGCCCGCGCGTGACCGTGGAGGAATGGCCGTCGCCGTCGATCTGCAGCGTGGAGCCGATGAACAGGTCCACCGCGTACTGGCCGGCGAGCTGGCAGAGCGCGCGGTTCGAGCGCAGCGAGCCGTCGGCGCCGGTGAAGAAGATGTCCGGGCGCGCGGCCACGTAGCCTTCCATGCCGAGCTCGCTGCCGAAGCTGTGCACGCTCTCCACCCAGCCCGACTCGATCGCGGGGATCAGCGTGGGGTGCGGGTTGAGTGCCCAGTGCTTGCAGATCTTGCCCTTGAGGCCGAGCGACTCGCCGTAGGTCGGCAGGATCAGCTCGATCGCCGCGGTGTTGAAGCCGATGCCGTGGTTGAGCGACTGCACCTGGTGGCGCTCGTAGATGCCGCGGATCGCCATCATCGCCATCAGCACGTGCACCGGCTTGATCAGGCGCGGGTCGCGCGTGAACAGCGGCTCGCAGAAGAAGGGCCGGTCGGCCTGCACCACGTAGTCGATCCACGAGCCGGGAATGTCCACGCGCGGCAGGCCGGCGGGGTCGTCCACGATCTCGTTGACCTGCGCCACCACGATGCCGTCGCGGAACGCGGCGGCTTCCACCAGCGCGGGCGTGTCCTCGGTGCTGGGGCCGGTGTAGAGGTTGCCGTCGCGGTCGGCCTTGTAGCCGGCGATCAGCACGATGTCCGGCGTGAGGTCGACGTAGAGCCGCGCGTACAGCTCGATATAGGTGTGGATGGCGCCGATCTCGAGCTGGCCGTCCTCGAGGAACTGCGAGATGCGCAGGCTCTGCGCGCCGGCGTAGGCGAAGTCCAGCTTGCGCGCGATGCCGCGCTCGAACAGGTCCAGGTGCTCGACCCGGCTGACGCTCGGGATGATCATGTGCAGGCCGTGCACCTTGGCCGGGTCCACCTCGGCCAGCGCGCGCGAGAGGAAATCGGCCTGCTTCTGGTTGTTGCCTTCGAGCACCACGCGGTCGCCCGGCGCGGCGATGGCTTCGAGGAACGGGACGATGTCGGCGGTGGGCACCACGCGGCCGTTGGCGAAGGCCGCGCCGCGCGCCTGGCGCCGGCGCTTGCCGGCGCGGCGGGTGTCCCATTGTCGGTCGGTGGCTGGATTCGGCATCGCGTCTGCCCTGTGTGGTGGCTGGGAATGTCACCACGATAGGGGGCCGGCGCGGCGCAAGCAATGACGCCCGCCGCGGCATCGTTACTCCGGGCGTAAGTGTCGGCGCCGCCGCCCGCGTGCGCGGCGCGGGTGTGTCGCATGTGCGCCGCATGTGTGCCGCCGGGCCGCCGCCGCCCGTCACCGCCCACTGCCGCAGTTAGCGCCAGGCTAACGATCCGTCCGCCGGGTTGATTGATGCGCCCCGGCGGCCTGCCTAAGGTAGACCGTGACGGAAGCCCGCATGGCGCGGCGCGTTCCGCGCACCCGCAAAAACAGCCTGCGCGCAAGCACGCCGGCAGGCCATCTGGAGACAAGCACCATGATCATCTACGGAACCGCCTTGCTGGCGGTCTGCCATCTCGCCGGCCTGTTCCTCGGCGAACTGCTCGGCATGGCCATCGGCGTCAAGGCCAACGTGGGCGGCGTCGGCATCGCCATGCTGCTGCTCATCGGCATCCGGCTGTGGCTGCACGGGCGCGGCCTGCTGCCGCGCGAGACCGAGGCCGGCGTGGGCTTCTGGGGCGCGATGTACATCCCGGTGGTGGTGGCGATGGCGGCGCAGCAGAACGTGGTCGCCGCGCTGCGCGGCGGGCCGGTCGCGCTGCTCGCCGCGTTCGGCGCGGTGCTGGTGTCGGCCGGCTGCATCGCCGTGCTGAGCCGCACCGGCGACCACGCGCCGCTGCCGCCGCTCGACGCCGACGGCGCCGCCGTCTCCACGCACTGAGGAGCCGCCATCATGCATTCCATCCCGCACATGTTCCAGGCCGTGCTGCTGCAGAACGGCCTGGTCACGGCCTTCGCCGCGGTCGGCATCATCATGTGGCTGTCGTCGCGGCTGTCGCGCTGGCTGACCTTCGGCCGCGTGCACGGCTCGGCCATCGCCATCGTCATCGGCCTGCTGCTGGCCTATTACGGCGGCATCGTCACCGGCAAGGAAAAGGGCCTGGCCGACCTCTCGCTGTTCTCCGGCATCGGCCTGATGGGCGGCGCCATGCTGCGCGATTTCGCCATCGTCGCCACCGCGTTCGAGGTGCAGGTCACGGAAGCGCGCAAGGCCGGGCTGGTGGGCGCGGTCTCGCTGCTGCTCGGCACCGTGCTGCCGTTCATCGTCGGCGCGGCGGTGGCGCGCGCGTTCGGCTACAGCGACGCGGTCAGCATGACCACCATCGGCGCCGGCGCCGTGACCTACATCGTCGGGCCGGTCACGGGCGCGGCGCTCGGCGCCAGTTCCGACGTGATCGCGCTGAGCATCGCCACCGGCCTCATCAAGGCCATCATCGTGATGGTCGGCACGCCGATGGCGGCCGGCTTCCTCGGCCTGAACAACCCGCGCGCGGCGATGGTGTTCGGCGGGCTGGCCGGCACCGTCAGCGGCGTCTCGGCCGGGCTGGCCGCGACCGACCGCCGGCTGGTGCCCTACGGCGCGCTGGTTGCCACGTTCCACACGGGGCTGGGCTGCCTGCTGGGGCCGTCGCTGCTGTTCCTGGCCACCAAGGCGGTGGTCGGCTAGCCTTGGCGTTCGCGCATCGCCAGCCGGCACACCGCGGCCAGCGCGAGCAGGTTGGGGTCGCGCTCGCGCCGGCGCAGGAAGCTCAGGCCGATGCGCTGGCGCAGCCGGTATTGCGGCGACAGCGGGATCAGCGTCACCTTGTGCGGCAGCATGTCGCGCACGCGCCCCGGCAGCAGCGCGTAGCCCACGCCGCCGCTCACGAGGTTCATCAGCGAGAAGATGTCGCCGGTCTTCATCACCACCTTGGGCGTGAAGCCGGCGATGCGGAAGGCTTCCACGAAGCCCTGGAAGGTGACGAAGCCTTCGCTGAGCGAGACGAAGGCTTCGTCGCGGCAGGCGTGCAGGTCGACCGACGCCTGGCGCGCGTAGGCCGACTCGGCCGGCGCGGCGAAGTGGATCTCGTCCTCGAACAGCGCGATCGACTCGACTTCCGGGTCGGGCTCGGGCACCGCCATCAGCGCCGCGTCGATGGCGCCCTGCTTGAGCTTGAACAGCAGGTCGGCGTTGGAGCCGAGCACCAGCTCGGGCTGCAGTTCCGGGCGCCGCAGCTTGATGCCCATCACCACTTCCGGCACGGTGCGGATGGTCAGCGAATACAGCGAGCCGATCTTGAGGTGGTCGGCTGAATAGCCGGCCGCCTCGCGCGTGGCGCGGATGCCGTCGGACATGGTCTTGATCACTTCGCCGGCGATCTCGGCCAGCACGTGCGCGGCCTCGGTGGGAATCAGGCTGCGCCCCTCGTGGCGGAACAGCGCGCAGCGCATGCCTTCCTCGAGCGAGTGCAGCGCGCGGTGCACGCTGACCGCGCTCACGTCCAGCGCCTCGGCGGCCTTGGCGAGGTTGCCGGCTTCCATGTACGCGAGCAGGACTTCGAGCTTGCGGAAGGTGATCTCTTCGTTGATGCGGTTGCGCATGGGGATGCGGACAAGGCGGCGGGCGGTGGCGATGCGGGCCATGATAACCAGATTCGCGCACCGCGGCGGGTCCGGCGCCGCGGTGCGCGGGGAACGCGGCGCGGGTGTGGCGGTGACGTGGCGGTGATGTGCGGTGGCGTGGCGGCGTGGACGGAAGGGCGGCGCGGGCGCGGATGCCTGCCCCCCGACAAAACCCCTTCCGCCGGAATGGTTAGCAGGATAATAGTTTGCAACCTAACTATATGGTTGCTATCATTCCCTCCATGCCCCCGCTCGACGCCCTCCGTTTCGCCTTCACCGGCCAGCTCATGCTGGCCGGCCGCCAATGGCGTCACATTTCGCAGGGCGCGGTGACCGCCTACGGCATCTCCGCCGCCGCGGCCGGGCCGCTGCTGTTCATCCGCCGCCTCGGCGGCGGCGTGCGGCAGGTCACGCTGGCCGACTACGTGGGGCTGGAAGGCGCGTCGCTGGTGCGGCTGGTCGACCAGCTTTCCGCCGCGGGCCTGGTGCGCCGCGAGGTCGACGCCAATGACCGCCGCGCCAACGCGCTGTGGCTGACCGACGCCGGCGAGGAACTCGCCACCAAGATCGAGGCCGAGCTCAAGCAGTTGCGCGCGGATGTCTTCGCGGGCCTGACGGAGCAGGATTTCGAAGGCGCGCTGCGCGTGCTCGACGCGCTCTCGCGCGCCGCCGCCGCCGCGGGCGGCAATGCCGGCAACATCACCATCTCCGGCCTCACGGAATCCTGACGGCAATGATGACCTGGCCTTCCGGAAGAGACTGGCTCTTTTCCTTCAAAGCCTTCGTGGCCGCCATGCTGGCGCTGTTCATCGCGCTCTATCTTGGCCTGCCGCGCCCGTACTGGGCGATGGCTTCCGTCTATATCGTGGCGCACCCGCTGACCGGCGCGACGCGCTCCAAGGCGCTGTACCGCGTGCTCGGCACGCTGCTGGGCGCGGCCGCCGCCGTGGTCATGGTGCCCACGCTGGTCAACGCGCCGGCGCTGCTGATGGCGGCGGTGGCGGTGTGGACCGGCGTGCTGCTGTACGTGGCGCTGCTGCACCGCACGCCGCGCAGCTACGTCTTCATGCTGGCGGCCTACACGCTGCCGCTGGTGGCGCTGCCTTCGGTCAACGACCCCGGTGGCATCTTCGACATCGCCGTGGCGCGCGCCGAGGAAATCTGCATCGGCATCCTGTGCGCCAGCGTGGTCGGCTCGCTGCTGTTCCCGGCCGACGTGGCCACGGTGCTGCGCCAGCGCTCGGCCCAGTGGCTCGGCGACGCCGCGCTGTGGGCCACCGACATGCTGTGCGCGGACGCCGCCGCCAAGGTCTCGCGCCACCACAGCCGGCACCGGCTGGCGGCCGACATCCTGGCGCTGGACCAGCTCATCAGCCAGCTTTCCTACGACACCGAGACCGCCGCGCGCGTGCGGCAGGCGCAGGAGCTGCGCGGGCGCATGACCATGCTGCTGCCGGTGCTGTCGTCGCTGGCGGCGGTGGTGGAAGCCCTGCACCAGAACCCGGCCGGCATGCCCGGGCGGCTGTCGCGCAACATGGCGCGGGTGCAGAAGTGGATCGCCGGCGGCGCGCAGGCGCCGCTGCCCGAGCTGGAGCTGCCGCAGGCGTCGCCGATGGCGGACGCGCAGGCCCGGCTCGATGCCACGGAGGCCGGCGATGGTGCCGAGGGCGCCGAAGGCGCGCGCGGCCCGGACTGGCACGACGCGCTGGCCGCCACCGCCGAGGGCCGCCTGCGCGAGCTGATGGAGCTGTGGCAGGACTGCGTGGCATTGCAGCGCCGCGTCGGCGCGGCCGCGCCGGAAGCGGAGTGGACGCCGGCGTTCCGGCGCTGGGAAGTCGGCGCCGCGCGCCATTACGACCACGGCATGCTGCTGTTTTCCACGGTGACGGTGGCGCTGGCCATCTTCAGCATGGGCATGATCTGGATCTGGTCCGGCTGGGCCGACGGCGCCGGCGCGGTGGCGCTGGGCGCGGTCGCCTGCTGCTTCTTCGCGGCGCTGGACGAGCCCGCGCCGATGATCCATTCGTTCTTCACCTGGAACGTGGTGTGCCTGGTGATCGCCACCATCTACCTGTTCCTGGTGCTGCCCAACGCGCACGACTTCGAGATGCTGGTGCTGATGTTCTCCGCGCCCTACCTGGCGATCGGCGTGCTGATGGCGCAGCCGCGGCTGGCCCTGATCGGCCTGCCGCTGGCGGTCATCACGGCCAACGACATCGGCATCCAGGGCGCCTACAGCGCGGACTTCCAGGCCTTCTTCAACGGCAACGTGGCCGGCATCGCCGGCATCCTGTTCGCGCTGATCTGGACCCTGGTGTTCCGCCCGTTCGGCACCCGGGTGGCGGCGCGCCGGCTGGTGCGCGCGAGCTGGGACGATATCGCCCGCAACGCCACCGGGCGCGAGCCCGGCGAGCACGCCCACCTGCGCGCTCGCATGCTGGACCGCCTGGCGCAACTGGTGCCGCGGCTGGCCGCCAGCGAGAGCGAGCTGTCCACCGACGGCTTCTCCGAAGTGCGCGTGGAGCTGAGCACGCTGGCATTGCAGCGCGAGATGCCGGACCTGGCGCCGGACCACCAGCATGCCGTGCGGCGCGTGCTGCACGGCGTGGCCAGCTACTACCAGGCGCGCCTCGACGCGCGCGCCGAGGCGCCGCCGCAGGTGCTGCGCGAGCGCATGGGCAAGGCCATCCGCGCCGTCGCCACGCGCGCCGACCACGCCTCGCGCGAGGCGTTCGCGGCGCTGGTGGAGATGCACGTGGCGCTGTTCGCCGCGGCGCCGCCGGCACCGCTGCCGCCGCCGTCCGGTCCGGCCGGGAGCCGATGATGGTCATGGCAATGAATAACCGTTACCCACGCGGAGGCGCGCAATGAGCGGCGAGATCGACGTCTACGGCGTGTTTGTCCCGAGCCTGCTGGCATGGATGCTGGTGGCTTTCCTGATTACCGCCTGCGCGCGCGCCGTGCTGGCGCGCACGGGCTTTTACCGGCTGGTCTGGCACCGGTCGCTGTTCAATCTGGCGTTTTACGTGATCGTGCTGGGTGGCGTCGTCTACCTCGCGCATCGGCTGCAGTCATGAAACTGAATCTTCGCACGCTCGGACCTGTGGTCCTTACCCTCGTCGTCACCGCGGTCGCGGTGGTCGTCGTCAAGCACCTGTGGGACTACTACACCATCGCGCCGTGGACGCGCGACGGCCACGTGCGCGCCGACGTGGTGCAGATCGCGCCGGACGTGTCGGGCCTCGTGACCAAGGTGCTGGTCAAGGACAACCAGCTCGTGCGGCGCGGCCAGCCGCTGTTCGAGATCGACCGCGACCGCTTCGCGCTGGCGCTGCAGCAGGCGCAGGCCACGCTGGCCGCGCAGAGCGCCACGCTGGCACAGGCGCGGCGCGAGTCGCGCCGCAGCCAGACGCTCTCGGAAGTGGTCTCCAAGGAAGTGGTGGAAGAAGGCCTGGCCAAGGTCCAGCAGGGCGAGGCCGCCGTGCAGCAGGCACAGGCCGCGGTCGACCTGGCGCGCCTGAACCTGACGCGCACCAGCGTGCTCAGCCCGGTGGACGGCTACGTCAACGACCGCCTGCCGCGCCTGGGCGACTACGTCACCACCGGCCGCCCGGTGCTGTCGATGGTGGACGCCAACTCGTTCCACGTGGAAGGCTATTTCGAGGAAACCAAGCTGCACGGCATCCACATCGGCAACCCGGTGGACATCCGCATCATGGGCGAGTCGCGCGTGCTGCACGGCCACGTGCAGAGCATCGCCGCCGGCATCGAGGACCGCGACCGCACCAACGGCTCGAACCTGCTGCCCAACGTCAACCCGACCTTCAACTGGGTGCGGCTGGCGCAGCGCATCCCGGTGCGCATCGTGCTGGACGAGCCGCCGCCCGACCTGCGCCTGGTGGCGGGCCGCACCGCCACCGTGTCGGTGCGCGAGGCGCGCGCGCAAGGACCGGCGCAGGGTCCGGCGCAAGAGAGCGGCAAGGCCGCCTCGGCGCCGGCCGCGGCCAGCCAGGGAGCGGCGCGATGAACGCGCTGCGCCTGGCCCTGCTGCCGGCGCTGGTGCCGCTGCTGTTCGCGTGCACCACGGTGGGCCCCGATTACCGCGTGCCGGACGATGCCGCCATCCATGCGCCGGCCGCCAACGGCGCGCTGCTCGGCGCCGACAACGCGGCCGTCTCCGTCGGTGAGGTGCCGGACGGCTGGTGGCGCCTGTACGACGACCCGAAGCTCGACCAGCTCGTGCAGCAGGCGCTGGCCGCCAACACCGACCTGCGCGTGGCTTCGGCCAACCTCAAGCGCGCCATCGCGGTCTATCACGAGGTGGAGTCGGAAAACCTGCCGCAGGGCGCCTTCGGCGCCAGCGTGGCGCGCGGGCAGATCGCCGGCGAGCCGCTGCTGCACGAAGAGAAGATCCCGGTGTTCAACTTCGGCGACGTGGGGCTCAACGTCTCCTACCTGATCGACTTCTTCGGCAAGCTGGCGCGCGCGGACGAAGCCGCGCTGGCCGGCGCGCAGGCCAGCGCCGCCGCGCTCGACCAGGCCCGCGTGGTGGTGGCGGCCGAGACCGTGCGCGCCTACGTGCAGGGCTGCGCCGCCACGCACGAGCTCGACGTGGCCGAGCACCAGCTCGTGCTGCAGAACCGCGGCGTGGAGATCGCCCGCAAGATGGTCGAGGCCGGCCGCGGCCAGCCGGTCGACCTGCTGCGCGCCGAGGCCCAGTCCGACGCGCTGCGCGCCAACCTGCCGCGCTTCAAGGCCGAGCAGGACGGCGCGGCCTATCGTCTCGCGGTGATGCTGGGCAAGCCGCCCACCGCGGAGTCGCGCGCCGAATACGCCTGCCATGAGGAGCCGCGCCTGACCCAGCCGCTGCCGGTGGGCGACGGCGCCGCGCTGCTCAAGCGCCGGCCCGACGTGCGCCAGGCCGAGCGCGAGCTGGCCGCCGCCACGGCGAAGATCGGCGTGGCCACGGCGGACCTGTACCCGTCCATCCGCATCGGCGCCTCCACCGGCCTGAGCGGCATTCTCGACCACCTCGGCCAGGGCCAGACCGCGCACTGGACCGTGGGCCCGCTCATCACCTGGAACCTGCCGACCAACGGCACGCGCGCGCGCATCCACGGCACCGAGGCCGGCGCCGAGGCCGCGCTGGCGCATTTCGACGGCGTGGTGCTCAAGGCGCTGCGCGAGACCCAGACCGCGCTGAGCAGCTACACGCGCGAGCTGGAGCGCGCCGGCGCGCTGCGCGACGCGCGCGACAAGGCCAGCGAGGCCGCGCGCCAGAACCGCCAGCTCTACCAGGCCGGCCGCTCGCCGTACCTGTCCAGCCTCGACGCGGACCGCACGCTGGCCAGCACCGAGGCCCAGCTCGCCGCGGCGCAAAGCCAGGTCGCGCTCGACCAGATCAGCCTGTTCCTCGCGCTCGGCGGCGGCTGGCAGGGCGCGCCCAAGGTCGAAGCGCATACAATGGGCGCGCGCTGAGCCGGCCTGCCTTCGGTCCGGCCGGCCGGTCTCTCATTATTCGAAGCACAACATGGCAATCACTCCTTTCCCCTATTCCCGTTTTTCCCTCGGCAAGACGCTGGCCGCCGCCGTGGCCGCGCTCGGCATCGCCGCCTCGGGCGCCGCGCTGGCGCAGGAGCAGGCCGTGCGCGTGGGCACCGTCAGCGGCCCCGACGCGCAGGTCTGGCAGGTGGTCCAGAAAGTGGCCAGGCGCAACGGCCTCGACGTCAAGGTCGTGGAGTTCAACGACTACGTGCAGCCCAACGCCGCGCTCGACGCCGGCGACCTCGACGCCAACAGCTTCCAGCACCAGCCGTACCTCGACAGTCAGATCAAGCAGCGCGGCTACAAGATGACGAGCGTGGGCTACACCTACATCTCGCCGCTGGGCATCTACTCGCAGAAGCTCAAGTCGCCCAAGGACCTGCCGCCGGGCGCCAAGGTGGCGGTGCCCAACGACCCGTCCAACGAGAACCGCGCGCTGCTGCTGCTGGCCGCGCAGGGCGTGATCAAGCTCAAGCCCGGCGTGGGCAGCAACGGCGTCAACGCCACGCCGCTGGACGTGAGCGACAACCCGAAGAAGCTGAAGCTCGTCGAGCTCGACGCGGCGCAGCTCGCGCGCGCGCTGCCCGACGTGGCCGCGGCCGTGATCAACACCAACTACGCGCTGGCCGCCGGCCTGCAGCCGCTGCGCAACGCCATCGCGCTGGAAGACATCCACAGCCCGTACGCCAACATCATCGTGGTGCGCACGCAGGACAAGGACAAGCCGTGGGTGAAGAAGCTGGTGGCGGCGTACCAGTCGGAGGAAGTGCGCCAGTTCATGAAGAGCGAGTTCAAGGGCGCGATGGTGCCGTCGTTCTGAGCTGTCGGGTTTGACGGGCGGGCGCGGCGCATTCGCGGGCGCCTGCCCTCTCCCCCGACCCCTCTCCCGCACGCGGGAGAGGGGAGCAAACCTGAAGCGATTGACGAAGCCCGCGAACGGGCCCACGCCGCGCGAGCTGGCCCAAGCAAGGTGTCCTCCCTCTCCCCTCGCGGGGAGAGGGCCGGGGAGAGGGGCGGTTCGGCTAGGAGCCACATCAAGCGAAGCCAACGGTGTTACCCAACACACCAGCCCCATCCAGCACCCCCGCCAATTTAGGACAAGTCCTAAATACGGCGCACTCCCCCGCACGTACACTGGGAACCGATGCGCACGAGCCATCTCGTGCCCGCGCCGGAACCGCTCCTCCACCATCGGACGCCATGTACGCAAAACTCCTCCTCCCAGCCCTTCTCGTCCTCGCCCTCGGCGCCTGCGGCAAGTCCGCGCCCGACGCGCAGGGCACGGCCCCGGCATCGGCCGCCGCGCAGCCGGCGACCGCGATCTCGGTGGACGCCATCGCCGCCGCGACCAAGGGATTCAGCGCCGGCAACCTGCTCAGCGCGAAGAAGGTCTACGTCTTCTTCGACCCGCAGTGCCCGCATTGCGGCGAGCTGTGGAAGGCCGCCACGCCGCTGATGTCCTCGGTGCATTTCACCTGGATCCCGGTGGCGCTGCTGACGCCGGAGCGCTCCGCGCAGCAGGGCGCCGCGCTGCTCGACAGCAAGGACGCGGTGAAGACCATGAACAGCCACGAGGCCACGCTGGCGACCGCGCAGCGCGGGCTCGACACCGCCGGCATGGCGCTGCCCGAGCAGGCGCTGGCGCAGGTCAAGGCCAATACCGAATACTTCCTGCGGCTGGGCATCACCAGCGTGCCGTTCGTCGTGTTCGCGGGCGAGGGCGGGCAGGCGCAGACCTTCGAGGGCGCGCTGTCCACCGATGCCCTGAAGGCCCGCCTCGGCGTCTGAGGCGGCGCGGCGGATTGCCACATGCGGCAATCCGCCGCGCGGGGTTTGTATAAGGCTTATCTGGCCGCCAGCCGCCTTGCCGGCGCCGTGCCGGCCAGCCCGGCCGCGCCGCTCCAGTAGACCCAGCTGCGCGTGCGCCGCAGCCGGTCCAGGTAGTCGTTCTCGAAGCCGCGCGGGAAGCGGCTCGCGGCTTGCCGCGCGGCGTCCTGCAGGCCCGCCGCTTCCCACACCCGGATCGTGCCCGAGGCGAGCCGGCCGGCCATGCCGAGGTCGAAGTAGGGCACGGCCAGGCCGAGGTGATGGCGCGACTGCGACACGCTCGCGCTCCAGTCGCGCATGGCGTCGGCCAGCGCCAGCAGCGCCGCCGAGAACGACTGGCGGGTGCGCGCCATCAGCATGCGGCCGCTGAGCACGCCGTCCACGAGGTCGCGCTGCGCGTCCGACAACCGCGCGCGCTCGAAGCTGCCCAGCGTCGGATGGCGCGCGGCGAGCAGGCGCAGGCAATCCGCCAGCCCGGTGGCGCCTTCGTCGTCGATGGCGAGCGCGGGGCAGCGCGGGTCGGCGTCGGAGAGCAGCGGCAGCACTTCGGCCGCGTGGCGCGGCGAGGCCAGTTCATGGACGGTGTGCGCGATGCCGGCGTCCTGCATGAACAGCGCGAGCGTGGCGCAGGCCGGGCATCCTTTCGATACGAAGAGTTGGTACATCGCGAGGACGAGACATCCCGTCCCCCAGGGCAAGGTATTGCCGGGGGAGAAATGCCGTTCGGGGGGAGGTCTGGACAGGCGGACTTTACGGCCGCGCCGCGCGCGCGGAAAGAATCAGATCCGGCGAATATGACCGGATCAGCGCAAGCCGCCGCATCTGCGCGGCGCTCCCGCAATAGTCCCGCGGTATTCCCGCAGTACCTCGCTGTCGCCCCCGGCGCGCGGCTACACCACGATCTCGCGGTGCTGGCGCGGCATGCGCGCGAGCAGGTCGGCCAGCTTCTTCAGCGCCAGCGCCAGGCGCGCGCGCTCCTTGACGCCGCCCAGCGAGATGCGGATCGCGTTGGGCGGGTTGGGCCCGGCGTGGAAGGCGTCGGAGGCGGTCACGCGCAGGTCTTCGGCGTGCGCGGCCTGGGTCAGCTCGCGCGAGGTCCAGTAGCTCGGCAGCAGGTGCCACATGTGGATGCCGGCCGAAGGCGGGTGGCCGAGGCTGCCCAGCATGCCGCGCGCGAGCGCCAGGCGCGCGGCGCATTCGGCGCGGATGTCGCCCAGCAGCGCAAGGGCCGTGCCGTCGTGCACCCATTGCGTGGCCAGCGCGGTGGACAGCGGCGTGGACATCAGCGCGAACGAGCGCAGCGCGGCCAGCACCGCGTCCTGGTCGGCGGCCGGCGGCGTGACGAGGTAGGCGGTGCGCAGGCCCGGGCTCAGGCATTTGGACAGCGTGGCGATGTAATAGACGTGCGCGGGCGAGTAGTGCGCCAGCGGCGGCGGCGCGTGCGGCGTCAGCAGCCAGTACGGGTCGTCCTCGATGATGGCGATGCCGCGCTGCTCGGCCACGCGCGCGATGTCGCGGCGGCGCTGCGCCGGCATGGTGCGGGCGTTGGGGTTCTGCGAGGTCGGGTTGAGGTAGGCCACGCGCGCGCCGTGCTCGCGGCAGGCCGCCTCCAGCGCGTCGGGGCGCATGCCCTGGTCGTCCGCGGCGACGCTCGCCACCGCGCGGCCGAGCTGCTCGGCGGCCAGCCGCAGGCCCGGGTAGCACAGCGGCTCGGTGACGATGGTGCCGCCGGGCGGCGTGAGCGCGAGGATCAGCGCGGCCAGCGCGGCCTGCGCGCCGGGACAGGCGACCAGCCGCGCGGGCGCCACCTCGCCCAGCATCGGCGCCAGCCACAGCGCGCCGGCGGCCTTGTCGGGGCTGCTGCCGCCGCCCAACTGGTAGGTCATCAGCAGGTTGGCGTCGGTGCGCATCAGCACCTGCGACATGCCGCGCCGCAGCAGGTCGTCGAAGTCCAGCCCCTCGGGTGGCGGCGGCACGTTCATGCTGAGGTCCACCATCTGCGCCAGTTCCACCGTGGGCGCGGCGACGAAGGTGCCGAGCGCGCCGCGCGCCTCCACCAGGTGGCGGCGCTTGGCTTCGGCCAGCGCGCGGGTCACGGTGGTGAGGTCCACGCCGAGCAGCTCGGCGAGCTGGCGCTGGGGCGGCAGGCGGTCGCCCGGACTGAGCCCGCCGTCGGCCACGGCCTGCTCCATCGCGGCCACCACCTGCAGGTAGCGCGCGCCCTTGCCGGGGCGGAAATCGGGTAGCCACGCCGGCCGCGCGGCGGTTTCCGTGGCTGGCTCTCGTGGGGTGGATTTTCTAGGCATAAACCCTCGTTGTATGGCTTTTGTCTTACCTTAAGATCCGGCACCGCATCGCATTAAGCCATACATTGAGCCGTTTTGTATGCCCTCCCGCCTTCGTGGCGGCCGTCGCTCGCAGCAAGCCCTCGCCCCATGTATTCCGCGTGCCGTGGCATTCCGTCCCGACAAGTGCATAGGTTATGTGATGCATAACTAAGGTGATTCAGATATGCGCAAATCGACGGCCGGGCCAGCCATGGCGATCCGGCGCCCCCTACATGCCCGGGCAAAGGCGTGGGCCGGCAAGCTGCCGGGCTCCGCGCTGGCCTGCGGAGCCGCAGCGGCGCTGCTGCTCAACGGCTGCTCGATGGAACTCTTCTCCCCGAAGGGCGCCATCGGGCACCAGGAAAAATCGCTCATCGTCATCTCGCTCGCGCTGATGCTGATGGTGGTGATTCCGGTCATCGTCCTCACGCTGTATTTCGCCTGGCGCTACCGCGCTTCCAACACGCGCGCGACCTACGCGCCGAAGTGGGCGCACTCCACCGCCATCGAGGTGGTGGTGTGGACCATCCCGTGCGTGATCGTGATCTTCCTCGGCATCCTGATCTGGGACACCACGCACAAGCTCGACCCGTACCGGCCGATCGAGTCGGCCGCCGAGCCGGTGGAAGTGGAGGTGGTCGCGCTGAACTGGAAATGGCTGTTCATCTATCCGCAGTACGGCGTGGCTTCGCTCAACCAGCTGACGATTCCGGTGGACACGCCGGTCAACTTCCGGATCACGGCCGAGTCGATGATGAACTCCTTCTTCATCCCGCAGCTGGGCAGCCAGGTCTACGCGATGGCGGGCATGCAGACGCGCCTGCACCTGATCGCCGACACGCCGGGCGTGTATCTCGGCCAGTCCGCCGCGTTCAGCGGGCAGGGCTTCTCCGACATGCACTTCAAGACCTTCGCCACCTCGCGCGCCGACTTCGAGCGCTGGATCGCCGAGGCGAAGCAGTCCGCCCGGCCGCTCGACGAGAAGGCCTTCCGCATGCTCGAGCGCCCCAGCAGCAAGGACCCGGCCACGCTGTATTCGAGCGTGGCGCCGGCGCTGTTCGCCGGCGTGGTGAACAAGTACATGAAGGGCGGCGACGCGATCTGCCGCGCGAACAGCCCGGTCACGCTGGAGGCCGCCGCCGCGCCCGCCGCCGTGACAGTTGCCACGCCCGCTGCCGCGCCCGCCTCCCGGGACCTTTCGCAAGTCTCGATTCCGCGCTCCGGCGCCACGGCCACGGAGCTATAAGCCATGTTTGGAAAACTCACCCTCGACGCCATCCCGTACCATGAGCCGATCATCATGGGCACGCTGGTGGTCGTCCTGCTGGGCGGCGCCGCGCTGCTCGGCGCGATCACCTACTTCGGCAAGTGGAAGTACCTGTGGACCGAGTGGTTCACCTCGGTGGACCACAAGAAGATCGGCGTGATGTACATCATCATGGCGCTGGTGATGCTGCTGCGCGGCTTCGCCGACGCCATCATGATGCGCGCGCAGCAGGCCCTGGCCTACGGCGACGCGGCCGGCTACCTGCCGCCGCACCACTACGACCAGATCTTCACCGCGCACGGCGTGATCATGATCTTCTTCGTGGCCACGCCGTTCATCCTCGGCCTGATGAACGTGATCGTGCCGCTGCAGATCGGCGCGCGCGACGTGGCCTACCCGTTCGTCAACTCGCTGAGCTTCTGGCTGGCGGTGGCGGGCGCGGTGCTGGTGATGCTGTCGATGTTTGTCGGCGACTTCGCCGCCACCGGCTGGGTCGCCTACCCGCCGCTGTCGGAGCTCGGCTACAGTCCGACGGTCGGGGTCGACTACTACATATGGTCCCTGCAGGTATCGGGGCTGGGCACCACGCTGACCGGCATCAACTTCATCGTCACCATCCTGCGCATGCGCGCGCCCGGCCTGAACCTGATGAAGATGCCGGTGTTCACGTGGACCGCGCTGATCACCAACATCCTGATCGTGGCGGTGTTCCCGGTGCTGACCGCGACGCTGGCGCTGCTGACCGCCGACCGCTATCTCGGCATGCATTTCTTCACCAACGAGCTCGGTGGGAATGCCATGATGTACATCAACCTGATCTGGGTCTGGGGCCACCCCGAGGTGTACATCCTGATCCTGCCGTGCTTCGGCGCGTTCTCGGAAATCATCTCGACGTTCTCGGGCAAGCCGCTGTTCGGCTACAAGTCGATGGTGTACGCCACCTCGTCGATCGGCATCCTCTCGTTCTTCGTCTGGCTGCACCACTTCTTCACGATGGGCTCGGGCGCCAACGTCAATGCCTTCTTCGGCATCATGACCTCGATCATCTCGATCCCGACCGGGGTCAAGCTGTTCAACTGGCTGTTCACGATGTACCGCGGCCGCATCCGCTACCACTCGTCGACGCTGTGGACCATCGGCTTCATGGTGACGTTCGCCATCGGCGGCATGACCGGCGTGCTGCTGGCGGTGCCGGGCGCGGACTTCGTGCTGCACAACAGCCTGTTCCTGGTGGCCCACTTCCACAACGTCATCATCGGCGGCGTGGTGTTCGGCTGCCTGGCGGCGATGAGCTTCTGGTTCCCCAAGGTGTTCGGCTTCACCCTCAACGAGCGCTGGGGCAAGATCTCGTTCTGGTGCTGGCTGGTGGGCTTCTACCTGGCCTTCATGCCGCTCTACGTGCTCGGCTTCAAGGGCATGACGCGCCGGATGAACCACTACGCCAACGTCGACTGGCATCCCTACCTGGTGGTGGCGCTGTGCGGCGCGGTGATCATCGGCGCCGGCATCCTGGCGCTGCTGATCCAGCTCTACGTCAGCGTGCGCGACCGCAAGCAGAACATGGACCCGACCGGCGACCCGTGGAACGGCCGCAGCCTGGAATGGGCCACGGCCTCGCCGGCGCCGTTCTACAACTTCGCCCACGTGCCGCACATCACCTCGCTCGAGCAGCACTGGGACGACAAGGAAAGCGGCCGCGCCTACGTGCAGCCCGCGCGCTACGAGGACATCCACATGCCGAAGAACACCGGCGCCGGCATCATCATCTCCGGCTTCAGCCTGGTGCTGTGCTTCGCGCTGGTGTGGCACATCTGGCCGCTGGCCATCGTCGCGCTGGCCGGCATGATCGGCACCTTCATCCTGCGCAGCTACGACCGCGACGTGGACTACTACGTGCCGGCGGCGGAAGTCGAGCGCATCGAGAACTCGCGCTACGCGAAGCTGCAGGAGGCGGCGTAAACCATGAGCAATACCATGACCGCGCACACGCACGCGCATTCGCACGCCCACGCGGCGCACGACCACGCCCATCACGACGACGGCACCAAGACCACGCTCGGGTTCTGGATCTACCTGATGAGCGACTGCCTGATCTTCTCGGTGCTGTTCGCCACCTTCGGCGTGCTGGCGGGCAACACCGCCGGCGGGCCGAGCGGGCGCGAGCTGTTCGAGCTGCCGTTCGTGCTGGGCGAGACCATGCTGCTGCTGCTCAGCAGCTTCACCTTCGGCGTGGCGATGCTGTACATGCATTCCGGGCGCAGCCAGATGGTGGTGCGCTGGCTGGGCGTGACCTTCCTGCTCGGCGCCGGCTTCATCGCGATGGAGCTGTACGAGTTCACCGAGCTGCTGCACCGCGGCGCGGGCCCCGGCGTGAGCGCGTTCCTGTCCTCGTACTTCACGCTGGTCGGCACCCACGGCCTGCACGTGACCTGCGGGCTGGTGTGGATCGCCGTGATGATGCACCAGATCAAGCGCTTCGGCCTGGACGGCGTCACCAGCCGCCGCCTGAACTGCCTGAGCATGTTCTGGCACTTCCTGGACCTGATCTGGATCTGCGTCTTTACCTTCGTTTACCTGCGTGAGTTCGTATGAAGACCAAGCATCTCCACCCGGCCGGCGCCGCCGACGCCGCGCACGGCAGTTTCAAGGGCTACGTGGCCGGCTTCGTGCTGTCGGTGCTGCTGACCTTCGCCTCGTTCGGCGCCGTGATGCTCGACGTGGTGCCGCGCCACCTGGGCCTGGCGGCCATCGTCGCGCTGTGCGTGGTGCAGCTGCTGGTGCAGCTCGTGTTCTTCCTGCACATGGGCGCCGCGCGCGACCAGCGCCAGAACACCGCCATCTTCATCTGCAGCGCGCTGCTGATCGCCATCATCGTGGCGGGCTCGCTGTGGGTCATGCATAACGCCAACGTCAACATGATGCCGACGCAGATGTCGATGGAGCGCGCCAAGATGCGCGACTAGCCGGCCCGGCCGGCTCCGCGCGCGCCGCCGCGCCGCCTTTTCAATTCCACCGCACGGAATTGAAGGGCTGCAAAGCGGGGCGCGCGGGCCTATTCTCGTCTCCAACAAACGGGGCACCGCGCCGCTGGCGCACGGTGCCCCGGATTCCACGGAGACGACAGTGCATTCCCTTTCCCGTCGCGTCGCCAGCAGGCTGGCCGCGCTATCCGCCGCGCCGCTCGGCGCGTGCTTGTCCGCGCTGGCCCTCGCCGCCGCGTGCCTGCCGGCCACCGCCACGGCGGCCTTTCCCGACAAGCCCATCCGCATCGTGGTGCCGTTCTCCCCGGGCGGCGGCACCGACCTGATCGCGCGCACCATCGGCGTGGCCATGTCGCAGGACCTCGGCCAGCCCGTGGTGGTCGACAACAAGCCCGGCGGCGGCACCATCATCGGCACCGACAACGTGGCCAAGAGCGCGCCGGACGGCTACACGCTGGTGATGGCGACCTTCGCGCACGCCGTCAACCCGAGCCTGCAGCCCAAGCTGCCCTACGCCACCGACAAGGCGTTCGCGCCGGTGGTGCTGGTGGGCCGCTCGCCCAACGTGCTGGTGGTGCGCCCGGACAGTCCGTACCAGACCGTGCAGGACCTGATCGCCGCGGCCCGCGCCAACCCCGGCAAGATCTCCTTCGCCTCGCAGGGACCCGGCACCTCGGCGCACCTCGCCGGCGAGCTGTTCAAGAGCCTGGCCAAGGTCAACCTCAACCACATTCCCTACCGCGGCGCCGGCCCGGCCATCACCGACCTGCTCGGCGGCCAGGTGGACCTGATGTTCGCCACCGCCTCGGCGGTCGGCAACCTGCTGGAGTCCGGCAAGCTGCGCGCGCTCGGCGTGACCAGCGCGCAGCGCTCCACCAGCCCCGACCTGGCCAGGGTGCCGACCATCGCCGAGAGCGGCGTGCCCGGCTACGTGGCGGAAAGCTGGTACGGGCTGTTCGCGCCCGCCGGCACGCCGGCGCCGGTCATCGCCCGCCTCAACGCCGCGGCCAGGAAGGCCGTGGCCACCGACGCCTTCCGCAAGCGCGCCGACGCCGAGGGGCTGATCGTCAGCCCCGGCACGCCGGAGGCGTTCGGCCGCTACGTGCGCGGCGAGCAGGCGCGCTGGAGCCAGGTCGTCAAAGACGCAAAGATCACCATCAACTGAACCGAGCCGCAGCCAGACACACCATGACCGACTATTCCTTCATCGAGCTGGAAACGCAGGACGGCATCGCCGTGCTGACCCTCAACCGCCCCGACAAGCGCAACGCCATCACCGACGACATGCGCAGCGAGCTGATCGACGCGCTGGAGCGCGTCACCGCCGAGCGCGGCATCCGCGCGCTGGTGCTGACCGGCAGCGGCAAGGGCTTCTGCGCCGGCGGCGACGTGGCCGGCATGCAGAAGCGCATGGACGCGCCGCAGGGCGAGGTCGGCTTCAACGGCTGGGCGCGCCAGCAGCGCGTGCACCACTCGGTGGCGCTGCTGCACGACATGCCCAAGCCGACCATCGCCGCGGTCAACGGCGCGGCCGCCGGGCTGGGCGCCGACATGGCGATGGCCTGCGACTTCGTGGTCGCCTCCGAGAGCGCCAGCTTTGCCTGGTCCTACATCCACCGCGGGTTGATCCCCGACGGCGGCGGCATGTATTTCCTGCCGCGCCGCACCGGCCTGTCCAGGGCCAAGGAACTGATCTTCAGCGGGCGCAAGGTGGACGCGGCCGAGGCGCTGCGGCTCGGCATCGCCGACCGCGTGAGCGCGCCGGACGCGCTGCTGGCCGACGCGCGCAACTGGGCGGCGGAGCTGAGCCACGGCTCGCCCACCGCGCTGGCGCTGGGCAAGTCCATCCTCAACCAGAGCTTCGAGCTGCCGGCCGGGCAGGTGTTCGCGCAGGGCAGCCAGGCGCAGGGCATCTGCTACACCAGCAGCGAGCACCGCGCGTCGGTGCTGGCCTTCCTCAACAAGACCGCGGCCGCGGCGAAGGGCTGACGCGATGGCATCCGACCTGATCTCCAACGCGGCCACCGCCTCCACCGCCTCCGCCATCGCGCGCCTGGTCAAGCCGCGCAGCGTGGCGGTCATCGGCGCCTCGGCCGACCCGGCCAAGACCTCGGGCCGCCCGGTGTCCTACCTGACGCGGCACGGCTTCGGCGGCGCCATCTACCCGGTCAACCCGAAGGTGGACACCATCGGCGGCATCCGCTGCTACCCGGACATCGGCTCGCTGCCCGAGGTGCCGGACGTGGGCATCGTGCTGCTCGGCGCCGAGCGCGCGCAGCACGCCGTGCGCGAGCTGGCCGCGCGCGGCACCGGCGCGGCCATCGTGCTGGCCAGCGGCTACACCGAGACCGGCGCCGAGGGCGCGCGCCGCCAGGCCGAGCTGGTCGAGGCGGCCGGCAGCATGCGCCTGCTCGGGCCCAACACCATCGGGCTGGTCAACGTGACCGACGGCATTCCGCTGTCGGCCAGCGGCGCGCTGGAGATGGAGCATTTCCCGGCCGGCAGCATCGGCGTGGTGTCGCAGAGCGGCGGCATCCTCGGCGCCCTGCTGTCGCGCGCCGCGGCGCGCGGCATCGGCCTGTCCAAGCTGGTCTCCACCAGCAACGAGGCCGACCTCGACCTGGCCGACTTCATCGACTACCTGGCCGACGACGAAGCCACCCGCGTGATCGCGCTGTACGTGGAAAGCGTGCGCGACCCGGCGCGCTTTCGCGCCGCCGCGCTCAAGGCGGCGGCCGCGGGCAAGCCGGTGGTGGCGTTCAAGATCGGCCGCTCCGAGGCCGGCGCGCGCGCGGCGGTCTCGCATACCGGCGCGCTGGCCGGCGCCGACCGCATGTACGACGCGCTGTTCCGCCAGGTCGGCGTGATCCGCGCGCAGACCTTTGCCGACCTGATCGACATTCCCGCCGCGCTGGCGGCCGGGCGCGTGCTGCGCGGCCGGCGCGTGGCGGTGCTGACCTCGACCGGCGGCGCCGGCACGCTGGTGTCGGACAGCCTGGGCGTGTCCGGCTTCGAGACGCCGCCGCCCGACGCGGCCACCGCGGCGCAGCTGCGCGCGCTGCAGAACGGCGACCACGCCGCGCTGGACCGCAACCCGATCGACGTCACGCTGGCCGGCCTGCAGCCCGACCTGCTGCGCGCGGCCATCCGCACGCTGCTCGACAGCCCGGGCTACGACGCCGTGGCGGTGATCGTCGGCTCCTCCGGCCTGGCCATGCCGGACCTGATGGCCGACGCCATCCGCGACTGCCTGCCGGGCAGCGACAAGCCGGTGCTGGCCTACGTCAGCCCGCACGCGCCGCACGTGGCCGCGGTGCTGAACCAGCGCGGCGTGCCGGCCTTCAGCGCGCCGGAAAGCTGCGCCGCGGCGCTGGGCGCGATGCTCGACGCGGCGCGCCTGCGCGCGGCGGCGGAGCAGGCGTTGGCGGCCGCGCCTGTCGCGCCTGTCGCGCCCGCCGCCGGCATCGCGGACCTGCCGTCCGGCTCGCTCGACGAGGCGCAGGCCAAGGCGCTGTTCGCGCGCTTCGGCGTGCCCACGGTGCGCGAGACGGTGGTGCGCGACGATGCGCAGGCGCAGGCCGCCGCGCGCGCGCTCGGCGAGCGCGTGGTGCTGAAGATCCTGTCGTCGGAGATCACGCACAAGAGCGACATCGGCGGCGTGGCGGTCGGCGTGGCGCCGCAGGACGTGCCCGCGCGGCTGGCGGCGATGCGCGCCGAGGTGGCCGGCCACACCGGCCGCGAGCCGGAGCGCTTCCTGGTGCAGGAGATGGTCGGCGGCGGCGTCGAGATGATCCTCGGCCTGCACCGCGACGCGCTCGGCACCGCGGTGCTGCTCGGCATGGGCGGCGTCGCCGCCGAGCTGTTCCAGGACACCACCCTGCGCCTGCTGCCGCCCGGCGGCGCGCTCTCGCGCGAAGAGGCGGCGGCGATGGCGCGCGAGCTCAAGACGTGGCCGCTGCTGGACGGCTACCGCGGCCGCCCCAGGGCGGACGTGCCGGCGCTGGCCGAGGCCATCGTCGCGTTCTCGCGCATGGCCGCCGCGCTCGGCGAGCGGCTGGTGGAGGCCGAGATCAACCCGGTGTTCGTGCTGCCGGCCGGGCAGGGCGTGCGCGCCGCCGACGGCGTGGCGGTCATCGCCTAGCCGGGACTCGCGCCGGGGGCTCGCGCGCCGGGCCGGTCTGTGCCAGACTGCTGCCCTCGGCGCCGCATTTCCGTCCAGCGGAAATGCGGCGCCCCATGCCATCGGAGGCCGCAGTGGATTCGGAGGATGCAAGCAGCCGCGCGCGCGGGCGGCCTGCCAGCCAGCTTGCCAACCGCTCGCTGGAGCGCGGCATCGCGCTGCTGCGCGCGTTCCGGCCCGGCTCCGAGGTGCTCGGCAACGGCGAGCTGGCCGAGCGCACCGGGCTGGCGCGCTCCACCGTCAGCCGCCTGACGCAAAGCCTGGTCGAGACCGGCTTCCTGCAATACGACCCCGACCTGCGCGCCTACCGCCTCGGCGCGCCGGTGCTGAGCCTGGCGCACGCCATGCGCACCGGCTCCACCGTGCTGCAGCTGGCCGCGCCGCTGATGCGCGAGCTGGCGCAGGCCGAGCACATCAACGTCGGGCTGGCGATGGCCGACCAGGACGAGATGGTCTACCTGGAATCGATCCGCTACAGCCGCAAGGTGTCGCTGCGCAACGTGGTGACGGGCCAGCGCGTGCCCATCGCGCTGACCTCGCTGGGCCGCGCCTGGCTGGCGGCCGCGCCCGCGCATGAGCGCGAGGCGCTGATGCGGCAGTTCCGCCAGCGCTTCTCCGCGCACTGGCCCGAGCTGGAAGCGGAGATCCTCGAAGCCATCGACCACGTGCAGCGGCACGGCTGGTGCGCCGCCGGCTGGCAGCCCGAGGTGGTGGCGCTGTCCACGCCGATGCAGCTTGGCCACTATCCGCTCCACGTGCTCAACGTCAGCACCTCCACGCGCGCCGGCGTGGCGGCGGCCAGCCGCGAGCTCAGGCCGCACCTGATGCGGCTGGCGGCGCAATTGCGGCAGGCCTTCGAGCAGGCGCGGCCGGACTGACGGGACGGGCAGGGCGCACATGGCGCGGCGGCGCGGATCGTTCCGTCCGCCGCGCCACGTGGCTGGCCGGCCATTTCCCGCGCCGCGGTCGGGCGGCACCCGACTGCCTTCCCGCGCTTCTTCCTGCATCTCCTCCTCATCCCGCCGGGGACCGCGTCCGCATAATTACTTGACATATAAACTATCTAGATCTAAATTAAATTGCGCCCCACGATAACGGAACAGCTGAATGGCCGGATGCCGGAACAGCGGCCGGAACAGCGCAACGGACGAGCGCAAGCTCAAGGAGACCTGGTGATGAAGATCGTTTGCATCGGCGGCGGCCCGGCGGGCCTGTATTTCGCGCTGCTCATGAAGCAGCAGAACCCGCGGCACGAGATCGTGGTGGTGGAGCGCAACAAGCCTTATGACACCTTCGGCTGGGGGGTGGTGTTCTCGGACGCCACGATGGACAACATGCGCCGCTGGGACCCCGTCACGGCCGACGCGATCCAGCAGGCCTTCAACCACTGGGACGACATCGAGCTGGAATTCAAGGGCCAGGTGATCCGCTCGGGCGGGCACGGTTTCGTCGGCATCGGCCGCAAGAAGCTGCTCAACATCCTGCAGGAGCGCTGCGAGCAGCTTGGCGTGAAGCTGGTGTTCGAGACCGAGGCCGACTCCGACACCGACTATCCCGACGCCGATCTCGTCATCGCCAGCGACGGCATCAATTCCCGCGTCCGCGACAAGTACGCCGGGACCTTCCGGCCCGACGTGGTGGTGCGGCCCAACCGCTATATCTGGCTGGGCACGCACAAGCTGTACGACGCCTTCACCTTCCTGTTCGAGAAGACCGAGCACGGCTGGTTCCAGGCGCACATCTACAAGTTCGACGACAAAACCACCACCTTCATCGTCGAATGCCCCGAGCACGTGTGGCTCGCGCACGGGCTGGACAAGGCCGACCAGGAACAGTCGATCGCCTTCTGCGAGAAGCTGTTCGCCGCCAACCTCAAGGGCGCCCCGCTGATGACCAACGCGCGCCACCTGCGCGGCTCGGCGTGGCTCAACTTCCAGCGCGTGGTGTGCGAACAGTGGTGGCTGCGCAATGCGCACGGCAGCCACGTGGTGCTGATGGGCGACGCCGTGCACACCGCGCACTTCGCCATCGGCTCGGGCACCAAGCTTGCCTTCGAGGATGCCATCGAGCTGACCCGGCAGTTCCGCCTGCTCGGCGACAGCCCCGACCAGATCGAGGCCGTGCTCACGCGCTACCAGGAAGCGCGCCGCATCGAGACGCTGCGCCTGCAGAACGCGGCGTGGAACGCGATGGAATGGTTCGAGGTCTGCGGCGAGCGCTACTGCGACCAGTTCGAGCCGCCGCAGTTCATGTACTCCATGCTCACGCGCAGCCAGCGCATCAGCCACGAGAACCTGCGCCTGCGCGACCAGCCGTGGCTGGAAGGCTACGAGCGCTGGCTGGCGCGGCGCGCGGGCGTGCCGGTGGCCGACGGCAGCGCGCCGCCGCCGCCGATGTTCACGCCGTACACGGTGCGCGGGGTCACGCTCAAGAACCGCATCGTGGTCTCGCCGATGGCGCAGTACTCGGCCGTGGACGGCGAGCCCGGCGACTATCACCTCGTGCACCTGGGCGCGCGCGCGATGGGCGGCGCCGGGCTGGTGTTCGCCGAGATGACCTGCGTCAGCGCCGAGGGCCGCATCACGCCGGGATGCCCGGGCATGTACACGCCGCGGCAGCAGGCGGCGTGGCAGCGCATCGTCTCGTGGATCCATGCCAGCACCGACGCGAAGTTCGCCATGCAGATCGGCCATGCCGGCGCCAAGGCGTCGACGCGCGCGGCCTGGGACGGCATCGACCAGCCGCTGGCGTCCGGCAACTGGCCGGTGATGGCGGCCTCGCCGCAGCAGTATCTCGAAGGCGTGAGCCAGACCGCGCGCGAGATGACCCGGCGCGACATGGACGAAGTCAAGGCGCAGTTCGTCAACGCGGCCAAGGCCGCGGCGGAGATCGGCGTGGACTGGCTCGAGCTGCATTGCGCGCACGGCTACCTGCTGTCGGGCTTCATTTCGCCGCTGACCAACCACCGCACCGACGAATACGGCGGCAGCCTGGCCAACCGCCTGCGCTATCCGCTCGAGGTGTTCGCCGCGGTGCGCGCCGCGTGGCCGCAGGACAAGCCGATGTCGGTGCGCATCTCCGCGCACGACTGGGTCGAGGGCGGCATCACACCGGACGACGCGGTGGAGATCGCGCGCGCGTTCAAGGCCGCGGGCGCCGACATGATCGACTGCTCCTCGGGCCAGGTCAGCAAGAAGGAGAAGCCGGTCTACGGCCGCATGTTCCAGACGCCGTTCGCCGACCGCATCCGCCAGGAAGCGGGCATCCCGACCATCGCCGTGGGCGCCATCAGCGAAGCCGACCACGCCAACAGCATCCTCGCCGCGGGCCGCGCCGACCTGTGCGCGGTGGCGCGCCCGCACCTGGCCAACCCGGCGTGGACGCTGACCGAGGCGGCCAAGATCGGCTACGCGCCGGTGGACTGGCCGCGCCAGTACCGCTCGGCCAAGGCCCAGATGGAGGCGAACTTCGCGCGCGAGAAAGCCGCTTCGGCGAACTGACGCACGGCGACCATCCACACCGCACCGAGGAGACCGCGACATGGCCGACAGCGCCCACGTCGACACGTTCGCCCGCGACAACCTGCCGCCGGCCGAACTCCAGCCGGCGTACCGGTTCGAGCTGCCCGAGCTGCAGTTCGGCGAGCGCCTGAACTGCGCCACCGAGCTGCTCGACCGGCACGTCGGGCAGGGCCGCGGCGAGCGCATCTGCATCCGCGCGCCGGGGCTGGCGTGGACCTACGCCGAGCTGCGGGACAAGGCCAACCGCATCGCCAACGTGCTGGTGCGCGACATGGGGCTGGTGCCGGGCAACCGCGTGCTGCTGCGCGCGCCCAACAACCCCATGCTGGTGGCGTGCTGGTTCGCGGTGATGAAGGCCGGCGGCATCGCGGTGGCCACCATGCCGCTGCTGCGCGCCAAGGAGCTCAAGGCCATCGCCGCGATCGGCCGCGTCACGCACGCGCTGTGCGACGCGGCGCTGGCCGCCGAGCTGCGCCTGACCGCGCTCGACGCGCCGGCGCTGCGCCAGATCCGCCATTTCAACTACGACGGGCCGGACAGCCTGGAAGCGGCGATGGAGCGCGCCTCGCCGCATTTCGACAACGTCGACACCGCGGCCGACGACACCTGCATCTTCGGCTTCACCTCGGGCACCACCGGCGTGCCCAAGGCGACCATGCATTACCACCGCGACGTCATGGCCATCTGCGCCTGCTGGCCGCGCCACGTGCTGCGCGCGAACGAGGACGACGTCTTCATCGGCAGCCCGCCGCTGGCGTTCACCTTCGGCCTGGGCGGGCTGGTGCTGTTCCCGATGTCGCTGGGCGCCTCCACGGTGCTGCTGGAGAAGGCCAGCCCGCCGCAACTGCTGGACGGCATCGGCGAATTCGGCGCCACCGTGCTGTTCACCGCGCCCACGTCCTACCGCACGCTGGCCGCGCGCAGCATCGAGGTGCGGCGCACGCCATTGCGCAAATGCGTGTCGGCCGGCGAGGTCCTGCCGGCGGCCACGCGCGCGCTGTGGAAGGAGGCCACCGGCATCGAGCTGATCGACGGCATCGGCGCGACCGAGATGCTGCACATCTTCATCTCGCACGACGAGCGCGGCGCGCGCCCGGGCGCCACCGGCAAGCCGGTGCCCGGCTACCGCGCCAGGGTGGTGGACGCCGACGGCCGCGAAGTGCCGCCGGGCACCGTGGGCCAGCTTGCCGTGCAGGGCCCGACCGGATGCCGCTACCTGGCCGACGCGCGCCAGCGCGACTACGTGCGCGACGGCTGGAACCTCACCGGCGACGCCTACCTGATGGATGCCGACGGCTATTTCTTCTACCAGGCGCGCGCCGACGACATGATCGTCTCGGCCGGCTACAACATCGCCGCGCCCGAGGTGGAAGACGCGCTGATCCTGCATCCGGCCGTGGCCGAGTGCGCGGTGATCGGCGTGCCCGACGGCGAGCGCGGCCAGATCGTCAAGGCCTTCGTCGTGCTGCGCCCGGGACAGGCCGGCGACGCGGCGATGGCGAAGGCGCTGCAGGACTTCGTCAAGCAGACCGTGGCGCCCTACAAATACCCGCGCGCCGTCGAATTCACCGACAAGCTGCCGCGCACGCAGACCGGCAAGCTGCAGCGCTTCAAGCTGCACGGGCCGCAATGAGCGCGGCGTCCGACGCACGAGTACCTGACCGACAAGAATCCAACCTACCGGAGCCAACCGTCATGCAAGTCCTCCTTCCTCCCGGCTGGCCGCGCCCGCGCGGCTACGCTAACGGCGTATCCGCGCGCGGGCGCACGGTGTTCGTGGCCGGCATGATCGGCTGGGATGCCGACGGCGTGTTCCACACCGACGACCTCGCGGGGCAGGTGCGCCAGGCGCTGTCGAACATCGTCGCGGTGCTCGCGGCCGGCGGCGCCCGCCCCGAGCACATCGTGCGCATGACCTGGTACGTCACCGACAAGCGCGCCTACGTGGCCGCCTACCCGGAGATCGGCAAGGCCTTCCGCGAGATCATCGGCAGCTTCAACGCGGCCATGACCGCGGTGGAGGTCTCGGCGCTGATCGAGGACCGCGCCAAGGTGGAGATCGAAGTCACGGCGGTGGTGCCGGACTGAGGGCAAAAAAAAGAGCCCGTGCGGCGGACTCGAAGCGGCTCTTTCTGGTTCATCCTCTTGGCGGGTTTCTCCTCCAACTCTTCCGGTCGGGCGCTCGTGTCGAATGAGCGGGACCAGTGTAGCGGCGGAGGTTCGCCACGGCAGCTAGGGAAAGCGATCAGGCACGCCCGCGTGTTTCCACGCTTGCGCCGCGCTGCCGCCATCGCCATCGCCATCGCTATCGCTATCGCTATCGCTATCGCTCTGGCCGGGTGATGCGCTCCACGGCGCGGCGGATGATGGGCGCCGCCAACACGACGACCGGCAGCATGACCAGCCACGACATGGCCCACGAGCGCAGCCAGTGACCGATGAAGGTGCCTTCGGCGACGAAGGGCAGGTTCGCGATGGCCGCGGCGATCGCGCAGGTCAGTCCCGACTGGAGAACGCCAAAGACGAAATGGCCGTATCGGCTGGGAATATGCGGCATGGGGTCCGGCCTGCGTTTGCGAAGGCGTTTGCCGAGGCGTTTGCGACGGAGGAGAAGCGCCGGCGGGAGCGGCACGGCGCGCCGGCCGTGCCGCTCCCGGCCGCGCTACGCGAGTTGCGCCACCGCTTCCCGGGTCGTCCACAGCGCGTGCGCGAGGAACCGGTAGTTGATGATGGCGGCCAGATAACCGTCCCCGTCGGGCAGGCGCGGGCCGGCGGTGGCGTCCCGGACCACGGCGACCTCGAAGCCCTGTTCGATCAGTTCGCGCAGATGCGACTCGATGCACATGTTGGCTGCCATGCCGGCCAGGATGACCTGCGAGACGCCCTTCTTGCGCAACTGCAGCACGAGATCGTTGGTCTCCGGGCCATAGACCTTGTGCGGCGAGGCGATGACGGTCTTGCCGTCGAGGATGTAGGGCTTGTATTCCTCGAGGAAGTCGGCGCCGGAACCCTCGAACTCGTCCACGGTGAGCGAGCCCTTGCGGTCGAACATGCCGATGCTGTGCATGACCTTCTCCAGGGGGCCGCCGAAATGCCATTCGTGGTCCTGGGGATAGTAGTAGTGCGGCGACACGGCGACCGTGATCGCGGCGGCCTTGGCGGCCTGGAACAACCGGCCGATGTTGGCCACCGTGTTGTTCTCCGTGATGCTGGCGCCGACCATCGACCAGGTTGCGCCCTGCGGGCTCAGGAAGTCGTTCTGGGGATCGACCACCACCAGCGCGGCCTTGGTGAGGTCCAGCCTGAAGCCGGTCGCCGGCAAGGCGGGGTTCGCCGGATCGGCGTAGGGGCTGGCCGCGGCCTGCTGGTTCGCGTCGGAGTTGCTTTGCTGGGTCATGACATTCCTCTGTGCTCGGGATGGATTGGTGCTTCGGGGACTGGCGGGTGGCTCCCGCCTGACGCGGCCGGCCTCTTTTATAAGTGACCAGTCGGTTTATAAAAAGCGGAAAAAAATCAGCGCAGCAGGCGCGGCAGGACAAGGCTCTCGAAACGCGCGAGCGCCGCGCCGCTGCGCTCGACCTTGCCGCGCATCACCGCACCTTCGAAGCCTTCGACGAGAATCGCCGCGAGCGCGTCCGGATCCTGCCCGCCCGCCAGATCGCCGCGCTCCTGCGCTTCGCGCAGGCAGGCGCCCAGCGCGCTTTCCCAGCGGCCCAGCACGCCGGACAACACCTGCCGCGTTTCCGCGCTGTTGTTCGACAACTCCAGCGACAGGTTGCCGATCAGGCAGCCCAGCGTGAAATCATGGCGGCGGTGGTCCTCGGACAAGGCGTGGAAGAACCGCGCAACGCGCTCGAGCGGCCGGACGCGCGCATCGTACAGCAGCGGTCCGTGCCTAGCCTCGATCGACAGCCAGTAGCCTTCGAGGATCTCGCCGGCAAATGACTCCTTGCTGTCGAAGTAGTTGTAGAACGAGCCCTTCGGCACCTCGGCCGCGGCCGTGATGTCCTGCACGCCGCAGCCGTTGAAGCCCAGCTCGAGCACCACGTCGCGCCCGGCGGCCAGCAGGCGGGAACGGACTTCGGGATTGGCGGGTCTTGGCATGGTGGATCGTGCTATGGGTTGGGACGGGTTTTAAGATAGTTGGTCATCTATTTATTGTCAATGGGAAGTTGGTTTGTTTCGTTGGTTGGATGATCGAGGGGGAGAAGCCCGGCGTGTTGCCGGCGTTCGGGACGACGCGCGCCAAGGGGAGGTGAGTCGTGCGCAGTGTTCACTTGCGGAAGACCGGCGTCATCGGACGTGTTCATTCTTCTGGTCGACATCGGAATGTCGTTTCGAATATTTCGAGTATTTCGAGAATGTGCTAGCATGGAACGCATGACTACCAAGCAGGCTTCCTCCCCTTCCCGCAAGCGACGTACCGCGCCGGCCGCCAGCCAGGCGACCAGGGCGCGCGCGGAGCCTGCCCGTGGCGTACCGATGTTCGAGCTGTCGTTCGACGTCGAGCCGGTCGTGTCCGTTGTCCGGCGCCACGTCAAGCTCAGCAAGGAAGCCGACGAGGCTATCACGCACGAACTGGTCGAATTGCTGGGGGGCGCGATCGTGCAGCTGCGGACCACGGAGCACAAGGCGCCGGCTCGACGGGCCGCGCCGGCGCGCAAGGAGGATCCGCTGCTCACCACCGAGCAGGCGGCGCGGCTCGTCGGCGTCAGTCGGCCCTACATGGCCAAGCTGATCGATTCCGGCGCGGTGGAACTGCATCAGAAGGTCGGCAACCAGCGCCGTGTGCTGCGCAGCGCCGTGACCCGCTGGCAGGAGGCTGAACGGGCGCGGCAGGCCAGGGCGCTCAAGCGTCTGGCCGAGGATCTGGACGAGGAAATCCTCTCGTCGTGAGCATTCCTGTCGTTGCCGATGCCGATACGCTGTTTGCGGCCACGACGCGCGGGATGCTGATCTATCTCGACTACGAGGGGCCGATCAAGCTGCACTGGTCGCCGCTGATTCTCGATGAGGTTGGCCGGGCGCTGGTGGAGACCGGACGGAAGAAGACGCTGGAAGATGCCAGGGCGCACGAGGCGCGCATGCGCGATGCCTTGCCCAACGCGCTGGTGTCGGTGAAAGACGTGCAGGCCCAGTTCCAGGCCGTGGCGCCGGCAGTGCGGTCCGCGAAGGACGCGCACGTTGCAGCTTGCGCGCACTACCTGATCGCCGCCAAGGCATATCCCGGCACGCCGGCGGTCGCGCTGGTGTCGCGCAATACCAGGGATTTCAGGAAGGCCGCGCTCGCCGGGCTAGGTATCGTGCTGCAAAAGCCGGATGCCTTTCTCGACGGATTGACCGTGGCACAGCCGGATGAGGTCGCGGCGGCGTTCCGCCGGTTCCGTCTGGATCTGGCTTCCAGGCCCGAACCGGAGGCGCTGCTGGCGCGCCTGGAGCGGGATGGGCAGGTAAAGACCGCACAGCGGCTGCGCGGCTTGCATCAGGCGCGGACGATCGCGCTCTAGGCTTGTTCCTCAGGCGATGGTGGCGCCCGGTCGATTTTCTGTCCCGGGAGCAAACTCCGCGCAACCGCAGGCCGCAGGCAAATCGCAGACAAGAAAAAAGGGCTTCCAGTTGCCTGGAAACCCTTTTCAAATACTGGTGGCGAATCAGGGACTCGAACCCCGGACCTGCGGATTATGATTCCGTCGCTCTAACCGACTGAGCTAATTCGCCGTTGAAGACCGAAATTATACCTGGGCTTTCAACGCTGTCAACACCTTCCCCGAAAAAGTTTCGGGGCGCCGCTGCGGGCCGCGCGTGCCGCGGGCGCAAAAAAAACCGGCGGACCTTGCGGCCCGCCGGCTGGAGCGACTGATTACCGGGTCAGTCTTGCCTGCGTATTCCTGCAGCCTGCTGGCCGCGTATGCGCGAGGTCCGTTCAGTCGTTGGCGTAGATGTCGAGGTCCTTGGTTTCCCGCACGAACAGGGAGCCGAGGACCAGCGTCACGCCGGCGATGATGATCGGGTACCAGAGGCCGTAGTAGATGTTGCCGTTCTGCGCCACCAGCGCGAAGGAGATGGTGGGCAGCAGGCCGCCGAACCAGCCGTTGCCGATGTGATACGGCAGCGACATCGAGGTGTAGCGGATGCGGGTCGGGAACATCTCCACCAGCATGGCGGCGATCGGGCCGTACACCATCGTCACGTAGATGACGAGGATGACGAGGACCACCAGCACCATGATGGTGTTCATCTGCGCCGGGTCGGCCTTGGTCGGGTAGCCGGCCGAGGCCATCGAGCTGCCCACTTCCTTCTTGAACGCGGCGATCTGCTTCTTGCTGGTGTCGTCGAAGCTGTGGCCGGCGGTATCCAGCGAGGCGTTGAAGGCGTCGATCTGCTTGTCGCCGATCTTCACCGAGGCCACCGTGCCGGCCGGGGCTTCCACCACTTCATAGCTGGCGGAGGCTTGCGCCAGGGTCCGCTTGACGATGTCGCAGGAGCTGCGGAAATCGATCTCGCGGGCGATCGGGCTGCCCTGGAACGAGCACTGCTTGGGATCGGCGGTGACGACGATCTGCGCGGTCTGCTGCGCGCGTTCCAGCGCCGGGTTGGCGTAGTGGGTGAGCGCCTTGAACAGCGGGAAGTAGGTCAGCATCGCCAGCGCGCAGCCGGCCATGATGATCCACTTGCGGCCGATCTTGTCGGACAGCGAGCCGAAGAAGATGAAGAACGGCGTGCCGATCACCAGCGCGCCCGCGATCAGCAGGTTGGCGGTGGTGGCGTCGACCTTGAGCACCTGGGTCAGGAAGAAC
>Ga0255338_1001365_pt1 | contig 46899 bp, 44 predicted proteins | sample MeOH1_35cm_T4_19_FD_203715 | JGI IMG/M metagenome (GOLD analysis project Ga0255338, IMG submission 203715) | Sandy soil microbial communities from University of British Columbia, Vancouver, Canada - MeOH1_35cm_T4_195 | ecosystem: Engineered > Artificial ecosystem > Sand microcosm > Unclassified ...
GAGAGACTGCTCCGATTCGATGGCTCGATGCTTGACCTGCTTGATCAGGCTGACCGGCAGGTACACATTGAACTGCTTAACTTCTTCGTCGGCCATAGTTGCTATTATGCTAGCAATCTAGCGCCGAGTCAACCGCTGCCCCATCGTAGACGCGTACTACCTGCTCATCAAGTCCTGGGGGTTCGCTCCAGAGCTTCAGTTTACAGCCCCGTCGCCTGGGGCTCCGAGCAGGCATTTCAACCTGCGATGCCAGGGAAACCGCTGCGCCGTGTGGGAATGCACACGCAATACGGATACCGCAGGCACGCACCTGTACCAGCGCCGGAATCCGTGCCGGTACCTTGCTGCGCGGATAGGGAAGCCAAGATGATAAACCTTCTAGCGTCGGTCCCCGTTCGTTCTCCGCGTGATCCCGTTCCGTCCGGACCTCTTTGCATGAGCCGTTTTCCCGAGGTCGACCGCCTCTTTGCCCGTCACGGGCTGGGCACTATAGAGTCTCTACAGCCGTTGACGGGCGGGCGCCTCAACCACGCGGTGCGGGTGAACGACGCGTACGTCTTACGCTGGCGCGAGCCGGCCCGGAGCACGGGCTCGCTGAAGCGGGAAGTAGCGCTGCTGGAGCGGCTGGGCGGGCGGGTGCCGGCGCCGAAGGTACTGGCTTCCGGGCTGAACGAGATGCTGGGTGAGTACGTAATCCAGACCTGGATTCCGGGCCAGAACCTGCTGCGCGCCTGGCTGGAGAACCCGGAGGTAACTACCCGGGAATGGTGGCTGCGGGAGTGGATCGGCGCGATCCGTGGTATCCATGAAGAGCGGTTCGAGAAGCCGGGAAGCTGGGCCGGCGCCGAACTGCAGGAAGCGCCATCGTGGCGGGCGTACGTGGAGCGGCGCATCCGGAAGCGGCTGGACCTCCTGATGCGCGTGCCGGGGATGGACCGCCAGCTCATCCTGGCGGCGGAGCGATACTTGAAGCGCCTGGCGCCGGTGCTGGAAGATGGGCCGTTCTGCCTGATCCACCGGGACTTGCACTTTGCGAACGTGCTGGTGGAAGGACCGCACCTGTCCGCGATCCTGGACTTCGAGCTGGCGGAGGTTGGTCCGCCGGATTATGAGTTGGATACGATCTACCGGTTCCTCCGGTATCCTGCCGCCTACGCGGAGCCGGGCATCGCGGCGCAGGTGAACCCCACGCGGTTCGCCTCCGTGTGGGTGCGGCTGCGGCGGCAATATCCGGAGCTGTTTACGGTACCGCACTTACGAGAGCGACTCTGCCTGTATGCTCTAGACCACGACCTCTCATGCTTGCTACAGGCCTCCGGCAACCGCTGGGACCGGGCCGGCGAGGCGGCGGTCGATGCAGCGGTACGACGGATCGGGGAGATCCTGCAGGGTCGCTACGGTCCGGAATGAAGGGAAGCTGAAGAATTGAAAATGGAGAATTGGCAATTGTCAATTGAGAACCCGTCCAGCCCCGCATTCCTCACTCTGGCGCCACGCGAGAAACAGCTATCCGAGCCGCTGTGCGAAGACATCCAACTCATCGACGAGCTGCTCGGCGAGGTTATTACCGAGCAGCAAGGCGGCGATTTGTTGGAGATCGTCCGCCGCGTCTACACGGACACGGGCGACCCGGCGACCTTGCCCGACCGCATCCCTGAATTACAGGACCCCTGCATCGTCCAACGGCTGCTCCGCGCGTTCACGGTCTTCTTCCAGCTCCTGAACACGGCGGAGCAGAAGGAGATCGTGCGCGTTAACCGGCAGCGGCTGGCAGAGGCGCCCCGCTCCCCGCGAGCGGAGTCGATCCGCGAAGCGATCCGCCGCCTGCATGAGAGCGGCGTCTCGGCAGACGAAATGCAGGAGTTGCTGAACCGCATCTCCATCGCGCCCACGCTCACCGCGCACCCCACGGAAGCGCGCCGCCGGGCAGTGTTGGACAAGCTGCAGTCGTTCGCGTCGCTGCTGGTGGAGCATGCCCAGCCCGCCGAGTTGCCGCAGCTCGACCGGCCGCTCAACGCGCCGCGCCGGGTACGCCAGAACCTGCGGCGGGTGCTCACCGAGCTGTGGCAGACCGACGAGCTGCGCGCCTCCGCGATCACCGTGGATGACGAAGTCCGCAATGGTCTCTACTTCTTCGAATACACCATCCTGGATGCCGTGCCGTGGCTGCACGACGACCTGGTGATGGCCCTGGCGCAAGCTTACCCGGGGCACGCATTCGAGATCCCTCCGTTCCTGCGGTACCGCTCCTGGGTCGGCGGTGACCGGGACGGCAACCCGAACGTGACTCCCGAGGTCACCTGGCGCACGCTCCTGGCCCATCAAGAGCTGGCGTTCCGCCACTACCTGGAGCGGATCGCGGCGCTGCAGCGAGAGCTGACCGAAAGCATACGCCAGGTCTCCGTTACCGAAGAGCTGAAGGCCTCCATTGCGAAAGACCGGGATTCCGTCAAGCTGTTGGTGGAGCCGCGGGGCCGCTTCCTCTCCGAGCCGTACGGGATGAAGCTGCTCTACGTCCAGGCGCGGCTGGATGCATCGCTCCACCGGCTGGAGCACGTGTCCGACTACCGCGTGGACGCGGTCCCCACCGAGGCCACCGCCCCCGCCTACGCGCGGGCCGAGGAGTTCCTGGAAGACCTGCAGATCATCCAGCGCAGCCTGCGCGCGGGAAATGCAGGGATCGTAGCGGATACGGGGCCGCTGGCGCACCTGGTGGTACAGGTGCGCACGTTCGGCTTCCATCTCGCCGCGCTGGACGTCCGCCAGCACAGCGAAGAGCATGAAAAAGTAGTGGGCGAGCTACTCCAGGAAGCAGGTGCGCTCCCGGTGGGATCCAGCTACGCCGAGCTCCCCGAAGCGGAGAAGGTTGAGCTACTTACGCGCGAGATCCTGAACCCGCGCCCCCTCCTCCCGCGCGACTGGCAAGGCTCCGACACCGCCCGCCACATCTTGCAGGTGTTCCAAGTGATGCGCCACGCGCAGCGAGCCATCGCGCCGGAGGCCACCAACACCTACATCATCAGCATGACCCACGGCGCCAGCGATCTGCTGGAGGTGCTGCTGCTGGCCAAAGAAGAAGGTCTAATCCGCTGCCGCAGCGGTGAGAGCGGCCCCGTGCTGGAGAGCGACCTGGACGTGGTCCCACTGTTCGAGACCATCGCCGACCTCCAGGGCTGCGACGAGTTGATGCGCGGGCTTTTCGCGAATCCCGCATATCAACTCCAACTCGCGGCGCGGAAGCGGTTCCAGGAGATCATGCTCGGCTATTCGGACAGTAGTAAGGACGGAGGGTACGTCGCCGCCAACTGGTCGCTCCACTCCACTCAGGCACGCCTCGCAGACATCTGCCGGGCCGAGGGCGTGACGCTCCGCTTCTTTCACGGACGCGGCGGCACCGTGGGCCGCGGCGGCGGGCGCGCCAGCCGGGCGATCCTCTCCCAGCCGCCCGGCAGCTTCAGCGGCCAGGTGCGGTTTACGGAGCAGGGGGAGGTCATCTCCTTCCGCTACGGCCTCGCGCCCATCGCGCACCGGCACCTGGAGCAGATCGCCTACGCCGTGCTGCTGGCGTCCGGTCCCCGCGCTCAGCGCCAGCAGGAAGCGCCCGAATGGCACGATGCCGCCCGCGAGATGGCGGATGTCTCCCGCGAAAAGTACCGCGCCCTGGTATACGACGACCCCGACTTCTGGCACTTCTACACGCACGCCACGCCCATCCCGCACATCAGCCGCCTCACCATCGCCTCGCGCCCGGTGTTCCGCCCCGGTCATAAACAGGGCGCCGAGCACCTGCGCGCCGTGCCCTGGGTCTTCGCGTGGGTGCAGAGCCGCTACGTGATCCCCGGTTGGTACGGCCTGGGCACCGCCCTGGAGCGGTTCGCGTGCCCGGACGGAGCGCCGGGCGACACCCGGATAGCGCTACTCCAGGAGATGTACGAGCGCTGGCCGTTCTTCCGCACCGTGATCCGCAACGCCCAACTGGAGTTGATGCGGGCGCACCTGGAAACGGCTGAGTGGTACGCGCACCGGGCCGAGCCGCGCGAACTGGCGGAGCGCATCCATGGCCTCATCAAAGATGAATTCGACCGCACCAGCGACTGGATCCTGCGCGTCACCGGCCAGAAGGAGTTGATGGAAACCGCCCTCGTGGTGCGTCGCACGGTCGAATTCCGGAACCCGGTGACGGCGCCGCTCAGTAAGCTGCAGGTAGCGCTGCTCCGGACCTGGGAAGGTCTTCCGGACGAAGATACGGAAGAAACCCGCGCGTGGCGCGACGCAATCTTGTTGAGCATCATCGGCCTGGCCGCAGCGATGCAAAGCACGGGGTAGAGCCAGGCTTCACCGCAGAGACGCAGAGGACGCAGAGAAGAGAATTTCACCGCAAAGACACTAATGCACACAGGGAAGGGGGAGTGGGGTCGAAGGTCAGTTGACGCTTCTCCTCGCTGCTTAATCTCAAATCCTCTCCCTGTCTTCACTGTGTCCTCTGCGTCTCTGCGGTGAGACCCATTTCGAGGTGACGGCAAATGACGGTTCGGCAGATCGGGGTGACGGGAGCTTTACTGCTAATCTCGTCCGCATCCGTGTGGGCGGCACAGCAAACGGGCGACGCGCCCGTGGTGCCCACACCCCAGCGGGAGTTCCGCGGGGTCTGGGTGGCGACGGTCGACAACATCGATTGGCCCTCCAAGCCCGGCCTGCCGGTAGAGCAGCAAAAGGCGGAACTGCTCGCGATCCTGGACAAAACGGCGCAGCTCAACCTGAACGCCGTCGTCTTCCAGATCCGGCCGTCTTGCGACGCGCTGTATGACTCCAAGCTGGAGCCGTGGTCGGAGTTCCTCTCCGCGCAAATGGGACAGCCGCCGGTTCCCTATTACGACCCGCTGGCGTTTGCCGTGACCGAGGCGCACAAGCGGGGCCTGGAGCTGCACACCTGGTTCAACCCCTACCGCGCGCGACACCCGGCGGGGAAATCCGTGGTGGCGCCGGGGCACGTAAGCCAGGTGTCGCCGAAGCTGGTGCGCCAGTACGGCAAGTACCAGTGGCTCGACCCCGGCATGAAGGAAGTACAGGACTACTCACTCGCCGTGATCCGCGACGTGGTGAAGCGGTATGACATCGACGGCATCCACATCGACGACTACTTCTACCCCTACAAGGAGAAGGACGCCGCGGGAAACATCATCGCGTTTCCGGACGACACCTCGTGGAGCGCGTACCAGGCGTCGGGCGGTAAGCTCGAGCGGGACGACTGGCGCCGCGAAAACGTGAACCAGTTCGTCAAGCGGATGTACGAAACCGTGAAGGCGGAGAAGAAGTGGGTGAAGGTGGGAATCAGCCCGTTCGGCATCTGGCGGCCGGGTAACCCGGCGCAGGTCCAGGGCTTCGATCAGTACCAGGAGCTGTATGCGGACGCGCGCAAGTGGCTGGTGGAGGGATGGGTAGATTACTTCACGCCGCAGCTCTACTGGCGCATCGAGCAGAAGGCGCAAAGCTACCCGGTATTGCTGCAGTGGTGGACCGAACAGAACCCGATGCAGCGGCACCTCTGGCCGGGCAACTTCACCGGGCGCGTGGCGGACGGCAGTGCGACCCAATGGAAGGTGGAGGAGATCCCGGCGCAGATCCAGGCCACCCGCGATCAGCCCGGCGCGACCGGAAACGTGCACTTCAGCATGAAGTCGCTGATGCGCAACCAGGGCGGGTTGGCTGACGCGCTGAGCACAGGTCCTTATGCGCAGCAGGCACTGGTGCCCGCCTCCCCGTGGCTGGACAACAAGCCGCCCGGCAAGCCGAAAGTGGTCCAGGCCAAGAACACCGCCAACGGCAGCGTCGCGCTCTCGTGGTCCCCCACCGGCTCCGAAAAGGTCTGGCATTGGGTGGTCCGCGTGAAGAACGGCGAGCAGTGGACAACGAAGCTTCTGCCGGGCCAGGAAACCGCCTTCGAAGTCGATCTGAGCGCTGGCCCGGTGCTCGGGGCCGTCTCCGCCGTAGACCGCTGCGGCAATGAGAGCGCGGTCGCGACGGTGACGCTGAAACGGTAAGCGGGGCAGCGGTTCGGGCGGCCAGTCGGTGATTATGCCCAAACGCCAACCGTGGGCCGATTGAGCGAAGCTGCGGTATCCTGTCGGGAGTGGGACGGTTGCACGGGGACGGACCTGGAGACACAGATGGAAGGCGAGCCGCTGTTCGAGGAAACCCAGGAGCCGCCCTGGCCTATCGCCATGCTGGCGCCGGGCGCGACAGCCGCGGGAGTACTCGCCACGGCGCGGACCATCGGCCTGGGGGCACGGTTCGGCGCAGCGGGTCTGGCGGCAGCCGCGGCGGGTCTCGCACTGCGCGAAGTGGTATTCCCGATGGAGACGAAGCTCTTGCCGGATGAGCTCCAGGTGCGCTTCGGCCGCCGGACCCGATTCCGGATTCCATTAAAGAACGTAGTGCGGGCTTTCTACCGGGCCTACAATCCCATCCCGGAGTATGGGGGCTGGGGGATTCGGACCGGGCAGCGCGGGCGAGCGTTCAACATGCGCGGAAACGAAGGGGTACAGCTCGTACTCGCAAGTGGAAAACGGGTTCTCATCGGGTCGCAGCGGCCGGAGGAGTTAGCCCGCGCGATCCAACGTCTTACCGGTTGTGAGACGAGTGCCGATGCGGACGCGTAGATTCTAGAATGCCAAGTCAAAACCTGATCGAGGTCTCTAACCTCGTCAAGCATTTTCCCAGCCAGGGCGGCGCCTGGGGACAGAGCCGCGGCGTAGTCCGCGCGGTGGACGGAGTGAGCTTTACCGTGCGCCAGGGGGAAACCCTCGGCCTGGTGGGTGAGTCCGGCAGTGGCAAGAGCACGACAGGCCGGTTATTACTGCGACTACTGGAGCCCACTTCCGGGGCCTGCCGGTTCGAGGGGAAGAACGTCTACGAGCTATCGAAGGACGCGCTTCGTGGGTTGCGCCGCGAGATGCAGATCGTCTTCCAGGACCCTTATGGCGCGTTCAACCCGCGAATGACGGTCGGCGCAATCATCGGCGAGGGACTGGAACTGCGCGGTGTGAGAGACCGCGCCGAACGCGACTCCGAGGTGAAGCGCCTGCTGGAACTGGTGCAGCTACCGCCCGCGGTTCACACCCGCTTTCCCCACGAGTTCTCCGGCGGCCAGCGCCAGCGGATCGGGATTGCGCGGGCGCTAGCGGTCGAGCCGCGCTTCCTGGTGGCGGACGAACCGGTATCGGCCCTGGACGTCTCCACACAAGCGGAAGTGGTGAACCTGCTGCTGGACTTGCAAGAGCGCCTCGGCCTCACGATGCTCTTCATCTCGCACGACCTGAGCGTGGTGCGCGTCGTCTCCGACCGCGTAGGCGTGCTCTTCTCCGGAAAGATCCTGGAGTTGGCGCCCACGGAAGCCCTCTTCCGCAATCCGCTCAGCCCGTACACTCAAGAACTGCTGGCCGCCGTACCCGTTCCGGATCCGACCAAAGCTCAGCGGGAGCCGCGGGAACGACCGGACGTGAGCGCCAAGGCGGAGGTTTCCGCGGGCGAGGGCGTGGGTTGCCCCTATGCGGGACGTTGCCCACACACGATGGAAGTCTGCCGAGCCCAGATGCCGTCCCTGGTGGACTACGCGCCTCGCTTGGGAGAGCCTGAACCGCACTGGGCGGCCTGTCACTGGACCGAGCAGCGGCTCGCTCCTTCCGCTGGAAAGAACTGACGCTGGGGAATCCGTCGCTCCCCCTTTCCCTCTGGTGTAGAGACCGGAACTATGGACAAATCTCGCTACAACCTGGCCATTCCACTGGCCGTTTCCGTTCTGGGTGTTGCGCTCGCCGGGTGCGGCGGCCCGCCCCCGGTCACCGGCACGGCCCCGGCCGGGAGCAACTCCACGGCCACGTCCGCAGGCGTGGGGGATGAGCCGCCATCGCTGCCAGGGAAGTACGGTGGGAAGCTGACGACCGCCACTGTCGACGACCCCAAGACGCTCAACTTCTGGATCGCGGCGGAGACTACGACGACCGACATCCTGGAGCCGGTGTACGAAGCTCTGAACGAGCGGAACAACTTCACGCTGAAATTCGAGCCCCATCTAGCGGATCTGCCGGAGATCAGCCCCGACGGCCTCGTCTACACCTACAAGCTGCGGGAAGGTCTGAAGTGGAGCGATAGTCAGCCCATCACGGCCGACGACGTGATCTTCACGCTCGACGTACTGATGGACCCGAAGACCGAGAGCACCGCCCGCGAGGGAATGCTGGTGGACGTTATCCAGTCGGACGGCTCCGTCAAACGAGAACCATTCAAGTACGAAAAGGTCGACGAGCGCACGGTCAAGTTCACGCTGCCCCAGAAATACGCGCCGGCGGAGTCGATGTTCTCGTTTCCGATTGCGCCGAAACACAAGCTAGAGGCAGCCTTCAAGGCCGGGAAATTCAACTCCACTTGGGGGGTGAACACCGCCCCTTCCGAGTTGGTAGCTAGTGGACCCTTTCTCATTTCAGAGTACGTGCCGAAGCAGCGGATCGTCTATAAGCGCAACCCGAATTACTGGAAGAAGACGGCGGACGGTAAGCCGCTGCCCTACCTGGACCAGTGGGTGATGCTGATCGTGCCGGATGTCAACACGGCCGTCTTGAAGTTCCGGAATGGCGATACCGACATCACCGGCGTGCCACAGCCGGACTACCCCACTTTCAAGAAGGAAGAGTCCCAGAAGAACTACACCGTAGTAGACCGTGGGCCCGGATGGGGCTTCTCGTTCCTCGGCTTCAACCAGAACCCGAACTCTTCAGTTGACAAGAACCTGATCACCCTATTCAGAGACGTACGATTTCGACAGGCGGTCGCTCATACCATCAACCGCCAGCGGATGGTCGACGACCTCCTGCTCGGGCTCGCCGAACCGGGATGGGGACCGGTGACGCGCGCGAACAAGGTGTTCTACAACCCCAATGTCAAGAAGTTCGAGTACGATCTGCCGAAGGCGAAAGCGCTGCTGGCAGAGATCGGGCTGAAAGACAGCGACGGCAATGGCATGCTGGAATACAACGGCAAAGAGGTTAAATTCAACATCTTCGTGCCCCAGGGATCCCAGACTGCCAAAGACATGGTCACGATCATCAGCACCGACCTCCGCTCGGCCGGTCTGAACGCGCAGTTCAGCCCCGCAGACTTCAACGACCTGGTGCGCCGGCTGGACTCTCCGCCCTACGATTGGCAAGCGATTATGATTGCCTTCACGGGCGGGCCGGAGCCACATGACGGCAGTAACATCTGGCGCAGCTCGGGTCCTTCGCACCAGTGGTATCCCAAGCAGAAGAAGCCGTCCACCGAGTGGGAAGCCGAGATCGACAAGCTCTGGATCCAGGGCGCTCAAGAATTGGACCTGGAGAAGCGTAAGCAGATCTACAACCGCTGGCAAGAGATCGTGGCGGAACAGCAGCCGTTCAACTTCACCGTGGTCACGAACCAGATTACGGCCGTGCGCAATACCCTCGGTAACTTCAAGCCACCCTCCATGCGGAACTCGCTCTGGAATATCGAAGAGATCTTCGACAAGAACGCGACCCGAGATACGCCCTAACGGAAGTGGTATTCAGGTGTTGCCTGACCCGCCTAGCTCTGCTTCTAATCAGGGATGAGCGTAATTCGTGATGCGTAAGGCGAGTGTCCCATATCTTACGCATCACGAATTACTAATTACACACACGTCCCGCTCATTCGTAGCTACTACTGCCTCTCCCGACACCCAACGCCTGAACGCCTGAACGCCTGAACCCACGATGGCTCGCTTTATCTTCCGTCGCCTCCTCCAGACAATTCCCCTGCTGCTGGGGATTACGTTCATCGCATTCGCGGTCATGCAGGTCGCACCCGGGGACTACCTGACGCAGATGCAGGGCAACCCGAACGTGACGCCGGAAGCCATCGAGCGCCTTAGGCGCAACTTCGGGCTGGACCGCCCCTGGTGGATTCAATATCTCTTCTGGCTGAAGGGAGCCGCGACCGGCGATTTTGGGTATTCCTTTACCTACAAGCTTCCGGTCTTCGCCCTGATTGGGCTCTATGTCCGCAACACGCTGATCCTGGCGCTCACGTCCCTGGTCCTCTCCTGGCTGGTGGCGCTCCCAATGGGCGTCTACGCCGCCACCCACAAGAATGGCCTGATCGACCGCCTCACGTCGTTCCTCGCCTACGCGGGTATTTCGCTGCCCAGCTTCTTCGTGGCGTTGATCGCCCTGATGATCTCGCAGCGCACCGGCTGGTTTCCGATTGGAGGAATGGAGAGCGCCAACCACAACTCCCTCTCCCAACTCGGCAAGTTCAAGGACGTGGCGTGGCACCTGGTCTTGCCCACCCTGGTGCTTGGAACTCGAGGTGTAGCCGGCATCATGCGGCAGATGCGCGGTAGCCTACTGGATATTCTCAGCGAGAACTACATCCTGGCGGCGCGTGCTCGCGGCACCGCCGAAAGCACGGTCATCGTTAAGCATGCCGTGCGCAACGCCATCAACCCCCTGATCACGATCCTGGGCTATGAGTTCGCCGGGTTATTGGCGGGTGCCGCACTGGTGGAGAATGTAATGGCCTGGCCGGGACTCGGAAGCCTGCTACTCTCGTCCGTGGTATCCCAGGACCTTTACGTGGCGATGGGCTCATTCCTGATGGGGTCGCTGATGCTGATCATGGGGAACCTGATCGCCGACGTGCTGCTGGCCATTACGGATCCGCGCATCCGTCTCTCGTAGCAGGTATCAGCTTTAGATGTGGATTGATCCTGATCGCAAACAGCCCCAGGCGGCCGACGGCACAACTGGCGGCCGCAATGTCCCGCAGGCGGGAGAGCCCGTGCCTCCGCCCGGAGCGGAGATGATCGATGCGCCTGCCCGCGCCGGCGCCCCTTTGACTGCGGATCCGGGGAGATTGGTCGCCGCACCTGCCCTCGGCCCAGATGCAGCCGCACTGCAGAGCGTAGCGTCTCCGCAAACGCCTGGCGACGCACGGGCGCGCCAGCAGTTGCTCACCGGCCGGGCAGCCTCCACATTGGCCGGCCTGTCACTGTCACCGGGGCAACTCGCGTGGCGGCGCCTCAAGAAGAACCGCCTGGCGGTGGTTGGAGGCTGGGTGCTGATCGCGCTCTACACGCTTGCGCTATTCGCCCCCTTCTTCGCGCCGTACGGCTTCGAAAAGCAAGATCCCAGTGCTCCATATGCGCCGCCGATGCGCGTCTACTTCACCCCGGGACCGACGGCGTACGGTATGAAAAAGTCGTTCGACCAGTACCGGAAGCGGATCTTCGTCCCCGACCCACAAGACCCGCGCCCGATCCGATTCTTCGTCCACGGCGAGTCTTATCGGCTCCTCTGGTTCATCCCGACCGACGTCCATCTATTCGGAACCGGCACGGAGGCACGCGTTTACCTGCTGGGCACCGATGTGTTCGGCCGGGACTACCTCAGCCGCCTATTGTACGGGGCGCAGATCTCGCTCTCGGTGGGCCTCATCGGCATCGCCATCACCTTCACGCTCGGGCTGCTGGTGGGCGGCGCCAGTGGCTTCTACGGAGGCCGTATCGACGACGTGATCATGCGCATCTGCGAGGTGATCATGAGCGTGCCGGACTTTTATCTGCTGCTGGCCCTCGCCGCCGCACTGCCCCCCACCCTACCTCCGGCAGTGGTCTACGTGCTGATCATCGCCATCCTCTCATTCGTGGGCTGGGCGAGTATGGCGCGCGTGATCCGCGGCATGGTGCTCTCCGTGCGCGAACGGGAGTACGTGGAGGCGGCCCGCTCCCTCGGCGTCTCGGACTTCAAGATCATCGTCCGCCACGTGCTTCCCTCCACGTTCACCTACGCCATTGTCGCCGCCACTCTTTCCATCCCCGGCTACATCCTGGGCGAGGCGTCTCTCTCCTTCCTCGGCCTTGGCATCCGGGACCCGATGCCTTCCTGGGGAAACATGCTCACCGCGGCGCAAAACCTGACCGTGCTGGAAAACTATCCCTGGATCCTAGCCCCCGGGGTGACGATTTTCCTCACCACCCTCGCGTTCAACTTCCTGGGTGATGGGCTGCGGGATGCCCTCGATCCCAAGTCGAAGTAGCCCGCGAAGAAGATCCGGATTTCTGCCCGCGGAACACGCGACAAGGCACGGAAAAGAGACCAAATGAAGAAGTTGGGCGGTTCCAGCTACCGCCGACTAAACAACCACGCACCCAATTCCATTCAAAACCTTACCTTCCCCATTTCCGCGTGATTCCGCGTGTTCCGCGGGCAGAAATCCGGATCTTCTTCGCGGGTGAATTGACTGGTCATGCCTGAGCCGATACTCTCCGTTCGTAATCTGCAGACGCACTTCTTCACCGACGATGGCGTGGTGAAGGCGGTGGACGGCGTGTCGTTCGACCTGGGGTCGCGGGAGACGCTGGGCATCGTAGGGGAGTCCGGAAGTGGGAAGTCCGTAACAGCGTATTCGGTGCTGCGGTTGGTGTCGCGTCCGGGGCGGATCGTGGGGGGTCAAATCCTCTTCCGGGGAAAGGACCTGGTCACCGCCACCGAAGCGGAAATGCGGCGTATCCGCGGTAACGACATCAGCATCATCTTCCAGGAGCCGATGACGAGCCTGGACCCGCTCTACACCGTGGGCAACCAGATCCTCGAGGCGATCACTCTCCACCAGGGGCTGCGTGGAGACGCCGCCCGCCAGGCAGCGATCCAGGCGCTCGACGCGGTCGGCATTCCTGATCCGGCGCGGCGGATCGACAGCTACCCGCACCAGATGAGCGGCGGCATGCGGCAACGGGTGATGATCGCCATCGCGCTGAGCTGCAACCCGGAGGTGCTGGTGGCGGACGAGCCGACTACCGCCCTCGACGTGACCATCCAGGCGAAGATTCTCGACTTGCTAAAAGACCTGCGCACCCGCCGCGAGATGGCGCTGATGCTCATCACGCACAACATGGGGCTGGTGGCGGAGATGTGTGACCGCGTGGTGGTGATGCATGGCGGCCGGATCGTCGAGGCGGCGGAGGTGCGGGACCTGTTTGCCGCACCGGCCCACCCGTACACCCGCGGGCTTCTGCGCTCCATCCCAACCCTGGAGAGCCCGCCCAAACGGCGCCTCCCCACACTGGAATGGGAGCCAACGCCGGAGCAATTGCAGCGCTCCGGGCTGGTGGAGATCAGGCCGGGACACCTGGTCTCGGAGTGGGCTGCTGGATAGGGGTGATCTAAAGATCACGCAGGATTTCGGGATTTGGGCCCCGACAGGGTCTATTTCGTTTGCCGGGGTCGGCGGTACGAATAGCGGTACCATTTACCGGCGAGTATACCCGGCCAAGCGGGACCGCTCGAAGCGGATAAGCGAACGATGCGACTTGTGCCGATGACAGCGGCTTCTTCGCGATACTCAAGGCAGAGATGACGGACGATGAGTGGGGCGATATTAGCCCGGCCGAAACAGAAGATTGCGACAGACTACCAGACTGCTGCGACCGCTTTGCTGGACCAAATGACATGCATTGAAGAGCGGATGGATCTCTATCAATCCGAAGGTGAGCGGCTGAAGATCGAGACCCAGGTAATCAAGAAGAGAACCGAGCGGACGCTCGTACAACTCCAAGACCAGCTTAGCCGTCTCTCGGCCGCCGCTTAGTGGTGCGTTTTAAAAGTTCGTAGGTAGTCTCGGCGATTGGCTGGCCCCCCGGGTCGAAGCCACAGGGCTACACGTAGGAACCGGGCTGAAGCCGCCTCCAGCCTCGTCTAAGGGGTTTCCTAGGTGTAGCGCGGTGCTTCAGCGCCGCACGGGTTGCGGGCTCAGTGGTGTCTCACGGACTCACAAATGCGACTTCGGCGGCTCGGGGCTACTTTGCCCCGAGCCGCTGTTTCCATGGATTGGCGGAGTAGGAGCTACGCCTTCTATCCCGTAACCGTATGTGTAAGTGCCCGCCGGACGAGGGTCTTGGTGAGCGGCACCTTATAAGCGTTCTGGCTCAAGGGGGCGGCGCCGTTCAAGGCGGCTTCGGCGGCCTGCTGAGCGAGTTCGGCGCTGAACTTCTTCCCATTGAGCACCGCTTCCGCATCCTTGCTGCGCCACGGCTTGGGGGCTACACCGCCGAGCACCACGCGGCTCTCCTTCACGACTCCTGATGCATCCGTTTGCGTGCGCACCGCGACGGCGGACACGGCCCAGTCCATCGAGTCCTTTTCTTTGAACTTGATGTAAGTGCTGCGGGTGCCTCTTTTGGGGGCCGGGATAAAGATCTCGGCGACGATCTCCCCATGCTTCAGGATGTTCTCCTGGCCGGGGTTTTCGCGGGGGAGGATGAAGAACTCCTCCGCCGGGACACTCCGGATCTTACCCTTCAGGTCCGAGTAGCGGATGGTGGCACCAAGGGCGACCAGGGCCGGGGCGCAGTCGCTGGGATGCACGATGAACGAGGGCCCACCGCCGAGGATGGCGTTGAACTTATTGTCCGCCGCCGGATCGGCTGCATAGCACCGGCTGCCACCCTTCTTGAGGCACTTGATCGCCTCGTCCCGGTAGTACCAGCAGCGGGGACGCTGACAGAGGTTGCCGCCGATGGTACCGACGTTGCGGATCTGCGGGGATCCGACGGACCTCGCCGCTTCCGCCAGGGCTGTATAGTCGCGGGCGATTTCGGGATGGTCCGCAATCGTGTCGAGGGTCACCAGCGCGCCAAGGGTGAGGCCCCTGGAGCGCAGCTTCACCTGATCGAGGTTGGGGATGGTCTTGATATTGACCACCTGATCCGGCTCGATGATCCGCTCCTTCAACTCGGAGAGCAAGTCCACGCCGCCGGCCATGAGCTTGGCGCGGTCCGGGTCTTGACCCAGCGCCTGGGTGGCGCTGCGGAGGTCATTGACGCTGACGAACTCAAAGGCTTTCATGCCTTCGCTCCCTTCTTGTGGGCCAGGGCCGCCAGAACTCGGTCCGGGGTGGCGGGCATCTCGCGGATCATCACGCCGATGGCGTTGTAGATGGCGGTTGCGATGGACGCCTGCACGCCGACGATGGAGGGCTCCCCAATGCCGGTGACTTTACCCGTGGGGTTGTCGTAGATGATGGCCACCATGCCGCGCTCATCCGGGCCGAGGGTGCGGTAGGGCGGGTCCATCGTCACGTTGATGCCGCCGGCCTCGAAGGAGCCGCACAGCTTATACTCCTCCAGGTTCGGGTTGAGCATCCGCCCGGTGACGTTATCCATGCGGCGGTCTTCCAGGATCGCGGTACCGATACCCTGGATGAGTGCACCCGTCACCTGGTTCTCGGCCTGCAGCCGGTTGAGCACGAGGCCGCAGTCTTGTACGCCCACCATCTTGAGGATGGTGACCTTGCCCGTCTCGGTATCTACTTCCACCTCGGCGAAGTTGGCCCCGGCCGCGCCGCCCTGCTGAAGGTCGGCGTTCCACTCGCCGTAGGCCTTCAGGCCGGCGGCGGGCAGGGTCATGCAGAGTTGCTTCCAGCCGACGCTCTTGCCGGGCTGGTCCTTCACCTGGAACTTGCCGCCCACCACCAATTCCACGTCTTCCGGCTTGGCGTTGAGCTGCTTCGCCGCCGCGAGGATCAGCTTTTCCTTCGCGTCCAAGGCCGCCATCTTGATCGGCGGGGCGACGGAGCCGGTAGTGGTGGAGCCGCCAGAGCCGTGCCCCTTGCCGTAGTTGGTGTCGCCGATCAGGGGCGTTACGTCCTTCAACTCCAGCCCCAGCTCTTCGGCCACGATGGCAGCCACGTAGGTGCGGAGCCCGGTGCCGAGGTCCTGGACGCCCACCATCGTGCGAACGGAGCCATCCTTCCCGACGAGGATGGTGCAGTCGGCCGACTTGCGCCCGCCGCCGAACCAGGTGGCGCTCCCCATGCCGATGCCGCGCTTGATGCTGCCCGGCGCCGCACCGGGCACCTTCTGGCGCCGGTCCCAGCCGATCACCTGCGCGCCGATCTCCCATTCCCGCACACGGACCGGGTCGCTGTGGTTCTTCTTGCGGAACTCCAGCGGGTCCATGTTCAGCTTCGCGGCCAGTTCGTCCAGCGCCATGTCCCAGATCACGGCCGCCTGCGGGTGGCCGGGGGCCCGGAGCGCAGCCGTGCCGCCGGTATTCGTGAGCACCGCGTGCCGCTCCGCCCGCCGCGGCTGTACGGAGATCTCCTTGCCTTTGTCGTCCTTTACCGTAACCGGCTTGGGTCCGATGATGAAGAATCCGCCATCCAGCGGCGTGTTGGCATTGACCGGTCCGCCATTGTTCCAGGTCTTCACGTCGCACGCCAGCAGGGTGCCGTCTTGCGCGGCGCCCAGCTTCACGGAAGCGCGCACGCCCGGCCCGCGGAAGTTGGAGTACTGCTCTTCCGCGCGGGAGAGCATGAACTTCACCGGCGCGTTGAGCTGCTTCGCCAGCTTGGCGGCGGCGATACCCTCGGGTCCAGCGTTGAACTTGCTGCCGAAGCCGCCACCCATGTGCTCACAGATCACGGTGACGTTCTGCGGGCCGCCGGCTTCCTTTGCGAAGTCACCCTTCACGCCTTCGATGTGCTGGGTGGAGGTCCAGGCAGTGAGCTTGGCGCTGTCCCACTTCACCGTGCTGCCGTGCGTCTCCAGGCAACAGTGGAGACGGGTCTGGGCGTCGTAGATGGCCTCATGCACCACGGCGCACCGCGGGAAGACGGCGTCCACGTTCCCCTCTTCCTGCTTGCCGGGAAACAGGATGTTGGAGTCGGTCATCGGCTTCACCCGCGGGGAGGTGGGAGCCATGGCCCTCACCAGGTCCACCACGAAGGGCTGCGGGGTGATGCTCACCTTCACCGCCCGTACCCCGTCTTCGGCCAACTCCGGCGTGACGGCGGCAACCACGGCCACCGGCTGACCCGCGGCCACGATGGCAGTGCCCGGTTCCGCGAGCTTCATCACCGCCTTCACACCGGGGATGCGCTCCGCCGCGCTGCTGTCGATGGCGGTGAGTTCTCCGGCGGCGACCGGGCTCGTTACGTAGCGCGCATAGCACATGCCCGGGAGCACGATGTCCGAGCTGTACTTGGCGCGGCCGGAGACCTTATCCGGCCCTTCCGGACGCGGGTTGCGCTTGCCCAGGATGCGCAGTTTGTTTAGGTCGCCCCACGCAGCGGGGGGACCATCCGGGACCTCGATCTCGACTTCCTTATCGAAGCCGTTTTCCACGATCACGGTCTTGATCTTGCGAGCCACGGTTACGCTCCCTTCTTCTTCGCTGCCGCCAGGGCGGCCTCAAAGATGCGCGGATAGGTGCCGCAGCGGCAGGTGTTGCCGGACACGGCCATCTTCACGTCGTCGAGCGTGGGGTTTGGGTTTTCGTTCAGTAGCGCGGTGATGGACATCACCATTCCCGGCGTGCAGTAACCGCACTGGTAGCCGTCACAGCGCACCATTTCCTGCTGCACCGTGCTGAGCTGCCCGCCTGTCACTAAGCCTTCTGCCGTCGTGATCTTGCGGCCCTGGGCGTCGATGGCCAGCATCATGCAGGAGTAAACCGCCTTGCCGTCCACCAGCACGGTACAGGCGCCACACGAGCCGCGGTCGCAGCCGATCTTGGCACCAGTAAGTGCCTGGTCCGGCGGCAGCGGCTGATGACCCACCCCGCGCAGCACGTTCACCAGGGTGGTGCGCGGCTCTACCTGCACGGAGCGGTTCACGCCGTTGATGTTGAGCGTGACGCTGGCGGGACCGGGGCCCGCCTTCTGCGCCGGGGCCGCGGCCGGAGCCGCTTCTACCGGCTGCTCACTCTCCAAGACCGCCGAGCCGGCGAGGACCGATGCCCCCGCAATTCCGGCGCTCGCCCCTTTGATGAAGGAGCGACGGGAGACTGCGTGGAGCGGGCCTGTTGTTTCTTCATCCATGGCCTAGCGCCTCCTGATCTGGGGCTGTGTCGATAGGGTGCGTGGGCGCTCCGGCAAGCGGAGCCGCCACCGGTGTTTAGGTAGGTATTACACGCGCGCGCGAAATACCCTGCGCGGGGATGCGCAGAACGATTCCGCCGCTCCTAAAAGTCCGGAAAGCCGACCAGGATCTGTCCCTCTTCCACTTTCACGGGGAACTGCTCCAACTGCCAGCCGGAGGCGTCCGGGCAAACGCCATTGTCCGCGCGGAAGCGGAGGCCATGGTAGATACAGGTCACGCAGTCGCCGTCGAAGTGTTCGGCAAAGATGGGGGCGCCGGCGTGGGGACAGGTATTGTCGAAGGCGGTCCAGCCCTCGGGACGGTGGAAGATCAGGATCTCGCGGCGCTCGTACTTCACGAGGGTCGCTTTGCCTTCCGGGACCTCGGCCTCGGCGGCAAGCGGGAGCCACTTATAAGGAATTGCGGGGTTTGTCATCGTTCCAGGAGGGCGTTCAGGTATTGGGTGTTCAGGTGTTGATGGGTTGGTAGCTGCTACGGCTGGGCGATCGGGGTGCGTCATCCCTGCCGCGACGAGCCCAGTGCGCGTTGGACGTTCCTCACGCAGCAAGAATTATGCATTACGAATGCTTCACGGGGCGGTATAAGGCACGGTTCCGGCAACACCTGAACACCCAACACCTGAACACCGGATCGACCTACCCCTGGTCGGAGCTGTGGCCGGGAAACGCACGGCTGTGCGGATCGATGTACGTCTTGGCGTAGTTGGCGGCGATGGCGGCCTCGCCGACGCCCGTCGCAATGAGCTTGAGCTTACCGTCGTAGGTCACGATGTCGCCGGCGGCGTAAACGCCGGGGAGATTGGTCTCCATGCGGGAGTTGACCTTGATGGACCCTCCCTGCAAGTCCAATCCCCAGGTCTTGATGGGGCCGAGGTCGGCGTGGAAGCCGAGGGAAAGGATCAGCTCGTTGACGGCGATCCGGTGCCGCTCGTTGGTGCGATTATTGTAGATCTCCACCTCGTCGATGTGCGTCTCGCCGAGGATCTCCCCCACTTCCCAGAACAACTCTACCTCTACGCCGCAGCTCATGAGTTGCCGCACCGATTCTTCGTGCGCGCGGAATTTGTCGCGCCGATGGATCAGCGTGACGTGGCTCGCGACGTGCTCCAAGTGGAGTGACCAATCCACCGCGCTGTCACCGCCGCCGACGATGAGCACTCGTCGACCGCGAAAAACTTCGGTATCCTTCACGAAGTAGTGCAGGCCGTGCCCTTCCCAGCGCTCCGTGCCCTCGATGGGCAACTTGCGTGGGGAGAAGCTGCCCGCCCCCGCGGTGATGAGAACCGTCCGCGCGAGGTGCTCGGTACCCCGCTCGCTTTCCAGGCGCCAGATTCCGTCTTCCCGCTGCTGCAGGTGCATGATCTTCTGGCCCAGCACGATCTCGGCGCCGTGCTGGAGGCCCTGCTCCACCTGCGCGCTCACCAGGTCTTTCGCCTTCACCTTGGGAAAGCCCGGCATGTCGTAGATGTACTTCTCCGGGTAGAGCGCGGTGAGCTGCCCGCCCAGCTCTTCCAGTCCATCGATGATCTGGCAGGACATCTGCCGCATCCCGGCGTAGAACGCGGCGAAGAGGCCGATGGGACCGCCGCCGATGATCGTGATGTCGGTAATCTTTTCTTCGCTCACAGAGCGTGCCCTCGCCGGCGGGCGATTGCCCGCGGAAGTATAGCGCAGCCTCCCCGGTTGGTGGGGCGACATGGTGCGTTACTCTTACGGCAAACGGGGGCCGGTCACCTGCACAACGGACCGGGGCATGGGGATTAGCGCTTGGGGGCTGGGAGGTGCGCGCGCGGCACGATCTCGTATCCACGCTTCCTGCGCCTTAAACCTTTCCCCAACCTCTAATCCACCTTCCCAACGGAGGCAGCAATGCTCGGGGCAATTGCCGGAGACATCATCGGATCGCTCTATGAGTTCAGCCCGATCAAGACGACGGAGTTTCCGCTCTTCCAATCGTCCTGTCACGTCACGGACGACACGGTACTAACGGTCGCCTTGGCGGATACGATCCTGTCCGGTGGCGAGTACGTCGACAACCTGCACGAGTACTTCCGGCTGTATCCGAACGCGGGCTACGGCGGGACCTTCTACCGTTGGGCGCGGCACGGCAACCGGGAGCCCTACAACAGCTGGGGCAATGGCTCGGCAATGCGGGTGAGCCCCGTGGGGTTCGCTTACGACACGCTGCCAGACGTACTGGAGCAGGCGAAGCGGAGCGCCGAGGTGACCCACAGCCACGCGGAGGGGATCAAAGGCGCGCAGGCCATCGCCGCATCGGTGTTCCTCGCGCGGAAAGGCTCCTCCAAAGATGAGATCCGCGACTACGTCCGCAAGACGTTTGGCTACGGGCTCTACGTGCCGCTCGACCTGATCCGGCCCGATTACCAGTTCGATGTCTCCTGCCAGGGCTCCGTCCCCGTGGCGATCATGGCGTTCCTGGAGTCAGACAGCTACGAAGACGCGGTCCGCAAAGCCATCTCCGTAGGAGGCGACGCAGACACCCTGGCGTGCATGGCCGGCGCCATTGCCCATGCGTTTCACGGCGTGCCGGAAGCCATTGCCACCCGCACCATGGACTTCCTGGACGAGCGCCTCGCCGCGGTCACCCTGGAGTTCTGCCACGAGTATGACTGCTTCTGACACGTGATTGCCCGCGAAACACGCGAAAGGGCTACTTCCGGAGAGCCCGGTGGAGGGCGGTGGGAGTGACCTGGAGGAGGCGCGCGGCAGCGGGAAGCTCGAGGATGCCGGGGTGGGTGGCGCGGAGTTGGGCGTAGGCTTCTCGTAATTCGGCGAACGCGGCTTCGAGGGCCTGGTGGAAGGCTCCGCGGAGGAGGTCTTCGGAGCGGAACGGGGCTTCCCAGACTCCGGGCCGCAGGCATCGTGGAGGTCCACCGTCCGAAGGGAGGAGAGCGAGACGGTCGAAGAGGGCGATGGCGGGCAGGAGCAACGGTGACGGTTCGCCACCGTAGTAGCCGTAAGTGCTATAGGAATACGCCGCCGGAGTAGCGTCGTCGGCCAGGGTGTGCCCTGTAGAGGCGTCGAGGGGCAGGGACGCCAGGCAGAGTGACGTGTAGAGGGCAGACGCTCCCGCGCCACGCCAGCGTACCTGGAAGTAACCCGGATAGCCGGATAGCACCCGCTCGATGCGGACGGGCGTGGCGTCACATTCGTCCAGGAACACGTCGACGTTCATGGATGGACGGGCTCCGGGTCGAGTGCCGCGCGCACCGTCTCTGCCGCTCTCCGCAACCGGCTCTGGGGTGAGAGGTCCGGTAACTGTGCAGTTTGCGGGAGGCACCGGTAGACACGCAGTGTCTCCTCGGCCGCCCGCGCCCAGGTGAATTCCCGAGCATGAAGCGCGGCGGCGGCGCCGAGACGAGCAGCGCGAGAGGGATCGACGAGTAGGCTGTGCACGGCTTGCGCCAACGCGGCGGGATCGCCTTGCGGTACCAGCAGCCCCGTTTCCTGATCCGTGATGAACTCCGGCAGGCCTCCCACCGCGGCAGCGATGACGGGGGCGCCGCAGGCCATCGCTTCCAATGCGGAGAGCCCGAACGGCTCGAAGCGGCTGGGCATGAGGAACGCGCGGCACCGCTGGTACTCCTCACGCAGGGCGGCGGGCGCAAGCCAGCCTAGCCAGTGGACCCGATCCCCGATTCCGAGGCGGCGCGCCAAATTCCGATATGCCTGCTCCCAGGCTCCGGTGCCGGCGACCCGCAACCGCAACGCTGGGAAAGTGGGGAGCAGTTCCCGGAACGCGCGGAGGGCCAGGTCGCAGCCCTTCTGCGGGCACAAGCGCCCGGCGAATAGAATTCGTCCCGCCTGGCGCGCGGCGCCTGGGTCGGAAGCGTAAAAGGCCTCGTCCACGCCGTTGGGAATCACCACGGGGGCGGGCATTTGCCAGCCGAGCGCGCCGTATTCCGAGGCCAGCGAATGGCTTACCGCGATCACCGCATCAGCGGCTGCCAGAAGTCGCCGCTCCAACACCCGGTAGCGCTCCGGAGCGGGGAGGTGGAGCGTCACCACGAGCGGCGCCGCGCTCAGCGCCTTCGCCACCAGGGCCGGCAGCGCGACCTCGTAGTTATGCGCGTGGATCACCGCTCCGGGCGTTACGGAAAGGCCGCGCCCCCACTGGAGAGCGGTATTCGGATCGAGGGGATCTTCAGAGAGGTCAGTGGGACTCACCACTCTTACCGGGAGGTGCACGGCCAGCGCCTGGGTGAGGCCATAGACGTGTGCCCCCAGACCGCCCTGCCCGACCGGCGGATACTGGCTGGCGAGGTGGAGGGCTTCAAGGGGCATGAGGGCGTTGAGCGTTATCGGGGGGCACGTGAACCGCTCCTCCGTACCCCGTCATCTGGAGCGAAGCGAAGGATCTCGCCCTCGGGCGAGGTACGTTGCGCCACGGCAATCGCACGGTGGCGAGCCCTCGTGGCGATGCGGAAGGAAGTCAGCTAGGCGCTTCACGCCCACCTGACCTCCGGAAGGTGTTGCCGCAGGCCGCCGAGGAGTTACCCGGAAGGGTGCACTCACCGCCTGCCGAATGCACCCTTCACTCCCGGGGAGCCAATCCCCTGCTCCATCGCCTCCAGAGTGCGTGGAGAAGTTCCTCACACTTCATACGCGTGCCCGAGCAGGGATCAGCTCGTTGCGTCCTCGTCCAGCACTCCGACCGCGCTGTGCTCCATGTCCGGCTCGCCACCCGGGATCGGACCCCAGTCGTCCATCATGACCGACCCGGTCACCGGATCGGTTCCCAGGAAGCTGTCTCCGCCGATATTGATGTGGCCAGGCGGAATCGGCGCGGGTCCGGTGCCGGCGCTCGGCGGCTCCCACTCCCCAACGGTAGTCCTGGGCGTTGTGTTTCGTACTTCGGTTGTCTGCTCGTTCTCGATCTCTCCCGGTATCCGGTCCTGTTCGTCCATGTCAAACCTCCCTCGCCCGGTCTTGGGCGCCCGTTTTCAGCTTGCCCAGGGTTGGTGAAGCCAAAACGCCGCAGCGCTCGACCCCGGCTTCGTGCGGTGAGACCGGCTCGATTGTCGTAGCGGTCAATTCCAATCCACCTGGCGAACTCCGGGCAGTGCACCCACCTTTGCAGTAACTTCCTGCACGGAGACCTCCCGGCTTACGTGCAGCAGCAACTCCACGGCGATTTCGTCTTCGTTCGTCTCTTCCGCGATCCAGCGGGTTCGCTGTATCACCACCCGCTCGTCGCTAAGCGCTTCCAGTACCCGGCTCAGCATGTCGCTGTTGCGGGGCCCTCGCACCAGCAGTCGCCACTGCGCGCGCAGCAGCCGTTCTTCGGGGCCTTTGAGCCAGCGGTTGATGGCGAAGATACAACCTGCGGTAATTAGCCCCAGGTAAAGCGTGTTGCCTCCGGCCCCGATCCCCATCCCGATGGCGGCTACCGTCCAGAGGCCCGCGGCCGTGGTCAGCCCGCGCACGGAGTTGCCGTAGCGGAAGATGGTACCGGCCCCGAGGAAGCCGATGCCGGATACAATCTGTGCGGCGATGCGAGTGTGATCGCCCGGCGCGCTGATGTTGAGGGATATGAGCGTAAACAGGAGGCTGCCACCGCAAACGAGCATGTGAGTGCGGAGGCCGGCCGGACGCTCCTGCCGCTCTCGCTCCAAACCTACCAGGCCGCCGGCCAAGAAGGCGAGCAGCAGCTTGACCACCATCTCGCCCAAACGCATTTAGATCGCTCCCCCGGAACCCGCGCCGGTTCACCTTCGTTGATTTAGCTAGCCTTTAAGCTACTATCGCCCATTCCGCCCTATGAGCGCCGATCCCCAACCTACCGACCTCCTGGAGCCGTCCCTCCCTGCGAAGACCGTCCGGCCGTACGCACGCCTAACTCGCGCCTTGGGGATCGCCGGCGGGATCCTGGCGGCCGCTTACGTCGCGCAGATCGGAATCCTGTATTCAAGCCAAGAGGCGTTGCTCTTCCCGGGCCGATGCACCCAGGGGAAGACCCGGATCAACCCGCCGGAAGGCGCCGAGGTGGTCCACCTGGAGACTCGCAGCGGCGAGCGCATCGCGGCACTGTTCGGACCCGCTTTGCTCACCAGCGGGGAGCGAGATCCGAAGGCGCGGCTCCGCCCCACGCTGCTCTATTTCTATGGCAATGGCACCTGCATGGGAACTGCGCTGTTGGAATTCGAGCTCTTCCGACGCGCCGGCGCTAACGTTTTGATCGCGGAGTACGTGGGCTACGGCCTGAGCTCCGGCAAAGCCACCGAAACCGGCTGCTACGAGACCGCGGACGCCGCCTACGATTACCTGCTCGCTCGCTCGGACGTGGATGATCGCCGCATCGTCTCCGCGGGCGGCTCACTCGGAGGCGCGGTCGCCATCGACCTGGCCGCCCGGAAGCCGGTGGCCGGTCTCATCACGTTCATGACGTTCACCAGCCTCACGGACATTGCCCGCAAACACTTCCCGCTCGTGCCCGTGGAGCCACTCATGCGGTTCAAGTTCGACAGCCTCACGAAGATCGCGGAGGTCCGCTGCCCCGTTCTTCTCGTGCATGGCAAGCGGGATCTGATGGTACCCATCGGCATGATGGACCGCCTCGCGGACGCCGTACCCACTCGCGCGACCCGCATCGTGGTACCCCGCGCCGCCCATCCGGATCTCTTCTCCACCGGCAATAAGCCGATCTCCCAGGCGCTCGCGCAGTTCCTCACGCACCTGGAGCCTACCTCACCGTAAGCGGCGCAAACGCCCTCCCCGCACCGATTCCCCATCTCCCGTCCAGTGGCCAAGCCGCCGTTTGAGCCACCGGGGCTGTGGGAACGATCCAGCAGGCACTTGAGGACGGAGCCCATGCCGGGGCACTCCGCCTCACACTCCACCCGTCGGAGCCCGTCATGCTGAAGTACTGTCCCGCTTCGCTCCTCCTGATTACGCTTACGGTCGGGATCGGCCTGCCGGAAGCGGCTGCACGCAAGGAGAAACCGACCACCCCGCAGAGCGCGCCCGCTCCGGAACCGGAAGTCATCCGACCCATCGGGCCGGGCGACCGGCTGCAGATCACCGTGACGCGGGAGGCAGATCTGTCCAAGGAGTACCTGGTCGATGCGGCCGGTCAACTCACGATGTCACTGTTGGGGGTTGTTCCGGTGAAGGGGCTGACCCCAGCGCAGTTGCAAAGCGATCTCCGCACTCGCCTGGCCCGTTACGTACGGGAGCCGGAGGTTCACGTTGCGGCGTTCCAGCGCATCGCCATCGCCGGCGGGGTGCACACTCCCGGTACGCTGGACTTCCCCAAGGATCAACCGGTGCGGCTCATGGACGCGATCAGCCGTGCCGGAGGGTTCGTGGAATTGGCGCACAAGGACCGGGTGCTGGTGCTTCGCCGCGCCGGAACGCAGCCCGGGACCCAGAGCTTTCAGGTGGACGTGGCCTCCTACCTGAAGAAGGGCAAAGTCGAGAACAACCCGACACTGGAGCCGAATGACCTCATCTACGTGGATGTGGCAACCCCGCGCGGGGAGCGCCAGAACCTGCTGGAGAAGGCCCTACCGTTCCTGCGCCTGCTTCTCTGAGCGCCGGCTACACAGACTGAAGGGGTGGCGGGGAGTTGGCGGAGTGCCCTCCCCGCTGCTTTGGCACTAGAAGCCAGTCGGTGACCGAGCGGAGTGTCCCGTAACCTGAACGGAGCCACTGAAGAACTTCAGTGGCTCACGCTTCAGTAGCTGAGGAACGGCGCTTATAGCGCATCAGCGTATCCCGAATTTCGGGAGGCTTGTTCCTGGCAGGCATAGTGCGCGTCAAAGGCGCGACATGCTTCGCGATAGGGCGAGTAGTCGCCCACGTCGGCGCTCTGCTGGAGTGCCGTGCTGGTCTGCCGCCACAGGCAGACCGCGTCGGCGCACAACCGCCGACCGGTCACACAACCACAAGCCCACTGCGAGGGGGCGTAATTCTCAGCGTTCGATACTGCCATCGCTGGACTCCCTTCACTCTCCAGGTGATTGAAGCGGTACCCAGGTGCACGCAATGGTGAAAGGTACCCGGTGCTCCGCTTCGCTTTACCCGGTATGTATTCGGGACAAACGACCCCTTCCCCCAAAAGGCCTCGCCAATCGAGTAAGCATCCCTACTATCAGAGTAAGAGTCAATCGACAATTCGAACTTCTTAACCGTCATTTGAATGCTCCCTACATCCATGACCCACCGCCTGGGCGGTGCGTGTGACGGCGGTTCGCGGCGGGTATCACCTGTCGAACAATCCGGTGCGGTAAGTCGCACCCCGGGAGAGGGAGGGACCGAAGTGATACCGATTGGCGATGACAACTCCGGCCGCCGGGGCTTTCCGGTGGTGACGCTGCTGTTGGTGGCGCTGAACGTGCTGGTCTTCTTATGGCAGCAGGCGCAAGGGCCGCAGGGGTTCGAACGGGCCGTGCAGGCGTTCGGAACGATTCCCTATGAGATCAGCCACGGCACGGACATCGGCGCACCCGGCCCGGCGCCGATCTATCTCACGCTGTTTACCAGCATGTTCATGCACGCCAACTGGATGCACCTGGGCGGCAACATGCTGTTCCTCTGGATCTTTGGCGACAACCTGGAAGACCGGATGGGCAGCGGCAAGTACGTGGTGTTCTACCTGTTGTGCGGGTTGGCCGCTGACTTTGCGCAGATCATCCTCAGCCCCGAGGGGCACGTCCCCGGCATCGGCGCCAGCGGCGCTATTGCCGGCGTCCTCGGCGGTTACCTGCTGCTCTTCCCCGGCGCTACCGTACGCACCATGGGCCGCTACGGCGTGAATGAGGTCCCAGCGTGGATGATGCTGGGATTCTGGATCCTGACCCAGGTGCTTTCCGGCATGGCGCAGTGGGGCGGCCAGGAGCAGGGCGGCGTGGCCTACGCCGCGCACGTGGGCGGCTTCATTACCGGGCTCGTGCTGGTGAAGCTGTTCGCCCCCGGAGGCGCTACCGCGCCCCGGCGGATCGCCGTTTAGCCGTCAGGGCGCAGGACTGTCCTTCGTAACCTGGTGAGCGGGCCGGACGTCCTCGGAACAGGAGACGCCGGCCCGCTCAGTCTTTCCCGGACCGGGCAGGTTAGGCCGGTTTGGTCCGTCTAATGGGACGGCTGTGGCGGAACTCCAAAGGGCAACCTGCGCCGCCGTTCCAACTGCCTCTATTCGGGGGAGGCAAGCTTTCGCTGGAGGCGCTGCGGGGCAAGAAGGCGGTGCTGCTCAATTTCTGCTCCGAACGTTGCGGCGGCTGCCGCGAGGAATTCCCCCACCTGCAGCGCCTCTACGACAAGTTGAAAGCTAAGGGGTAGGAGAGCGTGGCCGTGAACCGCGGCGACTCGGAGGCGACCGTTTAGGGCTACCTGGAGGAGAACCACTACACCGTCGAACCCGCCGGGGTGGCCCCGCCGCAAAGAAACCGATTGCCCAGGCGAATGGGGTAAACGTTTATCCCACCAGCTACCTCCTCGGCGCGTATGGAAAGGTCCTCTGGTACCAGGCCGACTTCACGCACGAGATCCCAGCCAGCCTGCGGGAGTCGCTTGCAGCCGCCGGCGTCCGGTAACCGGCGTGGAAGGCGGTTCCGTTTGGCATTCCACGGGGCTGCAGTCTAACGACGAAAACGCATCGCGAGCAAAGCTTGGTGAGCTCGTCGGCGTCGAGATGCCTCGGCACCGATGAGCTCTCGGGTTACCTGTAGTCAGTCGCGATTGCCTCATCACCCATACGGGTGCAGGTACTGCGCGCCCCGGAAGGGCTCTCCAGGGAGAGGTCTTCCTTGAGAACATGGCGCCGTTTTCAATGGCGGCGAGGTGGTATGCTGCGACTGCCGTGGCGGGTAGTTCTTACTGAGGGCATGGGCTTACGCGCCACCGGGCGGAAATGACAAGAGGGGAATTCTTGAAGAGTGTACGCACCGTGTTCGTGGTGGGATACTGGGTGATCGTCGTCCTGTTCATCGTCTGCGCCCTAGCCCTGATCAGTTTCGCGACCATTGAGCTCTGGCACGGGATCTCCCCAGCGGGGTCGCTCGAGCTACGAGGACGATTTAATGCCATCCTCGAGAGCATTGCCCTCCTCACCATCGCCGTAGCCGCGCTGGAACTCGGCCAGACGGTCCTGGAAGAAGAGGTCCAGCGTTCCGCGCACCTGAGCGCACCGACGCGGGTACGGCGCTTCCTTTCCCGCTTCTTGATCGTGGTGATTGTTTCCCTCTCCATCGAGTGCCTCGTCACCACCTTTCAGGTGGCCCGGGACGATCCTTCCAAGCTGCCGTATGCCGCCGCCATCGGGTTCGCGGCGGCCGGGTTGCTCGCCGCTTGGGGGCTGTTCGTGAAGTTCAACACCACGGCGGAGCACCTGGAGCCGGCGGCGATGGCGCAGGTGAAGGAAGAGGACAACAAAGTCGATCGAGAGGCTGAGGCCTAAGGAAGGGGACTTACTCGCCGAGAATACCCCCGGGTGGTGCGCATTTTGCCGGAACTACCTGCGCGGGTCCACGCGCACGAGGCGTTCGGCTACGGCTGCCGTCGAGGTTGCCGGATCACTTCGGCCATGCGGAGAAGGGGTGTTGGGCGAGGTGGACGTTCTGGAAGGCGGAGTCGTGCGACACGTCTTCGCCGAGCCAGTCCGGACGAGGGAAGGCGCAGTCCGCGGCCGGCAGCTCCACCTCGGCGATGACGAGGCCGTCGTTGTCCCCTTCAAACACGTCCAACTCCCAATGCAGTTCCGAGGCGCCTTCCACCGGAAACCGGTGGCGGGTCTTGCGGATGATGGAAGCCTGGGACAACTCCAGGAGCGCAGTGGCCTCCTCGTAAGGGATCTCGTATTCGAACTCGGCGCGATCGGTGAGGCCTTCACCTTTAATGGTGAGGTAACCGTGTTCCGCGCCGTCCGGAGCATGCACGGTGCGAACGCGAACGACCGGTTTGAGCGAAAGGTAGCCCTGAGCCAGGCGGCTGCCCGCGGGCAGGTCCGGCAGCAACTCCTGCCGGACACGGAACTTTCGCTCGACTTCAGTCTGTTGGGCCATGGCTAGCGTTTACTCTTTCGCTTGGCGAGCAGCTCCATGAACTCCAGCGCCAGCTCCTGGTCGTCTTCCGTCAGCGCACCATAGATCCGGTCAAGGCGGTCGTCCTTCTGCGGGCCTTCTTCGCCGGTTCCGGTACGGCGCTGGGTTGCCCCCGCGCACTCTTCCAGGAACTCGATAACGCCCACGCGGAAGTAGCGCGACAACTTCTCCAGTTCTTCCAAGGTGGGACTGGTTCGACCGGTCTCCAGCGCGCTGATGTAGCTGGAGCTCCGCTCCATGCGCGTGTGGTCTACCAGTTCCTGTTGGGTTAGCCGCGCCCACTCCCGGCGTCGGCGCAGGGTAGGCCCGATCTCGATGGACATCGGTACGATTCTCCAAACGGTCAGACGAGATTCAGGAAAAGCAGCGATGGCGAGGGTCGCAAAGCGTAGCTTGAGGAACGCTAGGAACTACCTCCGCTTCCATCGGGTTACTCATCAAGTATTACGCATCATGAAGCCAAGACCTGCCGCACGGCAGCCACCACCTGATCATGCAACTTGCCATTGGTGGCTACCACGCCGACGTTTTCTCGCAGCGTGCGACCGAGAGAAAAATCGAGGGGCTTGCCGGCGGTGTCCGTCACCCGCCCGCCAGCTTCCTCGATCACGATCAGCCCAGCTGCGTGGTCCCAGATCTTTTCCTCGTACCCCGCCCGGGTGGGAAGCCGAAGGTAGATTGACGCATCCCCCCGCGCCACCGAGGCATACTTCGCCTGGCTATCCATCCGGATCGGCGCCGCTACAACGCCCAGCAACGCCGCAATCTCCGCGGCGTGCCCGTGCGAGGAGTGCCCGGACTCCACCGATTCACAGAACGACGCCTGCGCGGGGTCAGCTACCTGCGTGACCTGGATCTGGCGTGCCGCCCCGGCGGCGGACGTTAGCTGGAACGCGCCCTCGCCCTTCACCGCCACGAAGAGGCAGCCGGTCTCACCCTCCGGCACGCGGACGTCGGTCGGCAGGTTGGGGCAGCCGAGGACGCCCAAGACAACTTCCCCCTCCTCGATCAGGGCAAGCGCCACCGCATACTGCTCATTCCGGAGGAAGCCCTTGGTGCCGTCGATGGGATCGAGCGTCCAGTGGCGCCCGCTGCCTCCACCCGCATAATTCCCCCGGTCGATCGCCGCTAGAATCTGCGCCTCGGAAAGATCCGGTGAAACCTGCGCTACCGCGGCAACCACCTTCTCCCGGAGTTCCGCGTTCTCTGCGGAACGGAGATCGGCCGCGTCCTCTTCCCCCACCAGCGGGTCATGCGGAAATGCCTCGGACAGGGCCGCGCTCACCAGCGCCTGCGCGCCGTAGTCCGCCACCGTCACGGGCGACTTGTCCTTCTTTGCCAGCGTTTCATCGGAGACCAGTGTCTCCCGCACGCCGCGACAGAGCCGGCTGGCCAGCATCACTGCCTCGATTGCCACCTGGCGCTCAGTCTCGTAAGCCATGAAAAACTCCGTTTTTCGGGAGATGGGGGATAGGAGATGGGAGATGGGGAAAGTGCCCGTTCCGAGCCGTCCCCTGAATGCCAAAGGAGTAAGATCAAGATTGCGATTAGGGATAGGATCCTGTTGATCCAGGCAACACCTGAACACCCGTGCCGCCCTCAATAGATTACCTCCGTTTCGCCCACGGGTCGAGGTGGTACGAAGAAGCGGGAGGGCGAGATGGCGCTGGAGACTTATCGAGAGAAGCGGGACTTCACGGAGACACCGGAGCCGAGCGGGCGACTGGAGCGGCCCCGGAAGCGCGCGCGGTTCGTGGTGCAGGAGCACCATGCCTCGCACCTTCACTACGACTTCCGCCTGGAGATCGGCGGGGTACTGAAGAGCTGGTCGATTCCGAAGGGACCGTCGAGGGACCCGCACGTGAAGCGGTTGGCGGTGCAGGTGGAGGACCACCCCGTGGCCTACCTGCCATTCGAGGGCCGCATTCCGGAAGGGAGCTACGGGGCCGGGGAAGTGTACCGCTGGGATCTGGGCACGTTCGAGACACGGGAGAAGGACCAGGAAGGGGCGTGGGAGCAGGGCTCGCTACACGTTACGCTGCACGGCGAGCGGCTCCGCGGCGACTGGCGCCTCTTCCGCATCCGCGAGGGCGCCAAGCCACAGTGGCTGCTGCAAAAGGTGGCCGACGAGTTCGCCGCCGAAGGTGATACGGCGGCAGTAATCGGAGCCTTGCCGGAAGCGAAGACGGGCCACTCGGACGCAGCGGTTCAACCGGTGCCGGGTGAGATCACGCGCCAACCGATGCCTCCCGCGGAGGGCGCGATCTCGGAAAAGGAGTTCCTGGCGCTCGCCGATCCGAAGGGGAATCTGGTCGTATCGGCCGGCCAGGAGCGCGTGGCACTGACGAGCCTGGAACGGTCATACTGGAGCCGTCCCCGGGTTAGTAAGGGCCAGTTGCTGCAGTATTACCTGGCCGTGGCTCCCACGATCCTGCCGTATCTCGAAGGGCGCCCAGCTATACTGAAGCGCTACCCCCGGGGCACGTCGCAGCCGCCCTTTTTCCAACACGACCTGGACAGCGGCCCCGAGTTCCTCCAGGTGATGCGGATGCCCCACGAGGGGAAGCCCGTGGATTACGCCGTCTACACCACTCCCGCATCCCTACTGTACCTGGTGAATCTGGGGGCGGTGGAGCAACATCCGTGGCATTCTCGGGCGGACAACCCCAACCATCCGGACTGGCTGGTCGTGGATCTGGACCCTTACGAAGCGGAGTGGCCGGCCATTGCCCAATGCGCCATCGCATTGCGGGACGTACTGCAGGAGCGAGGTCTCAAGCCCTATTTGAAGACTTCCGGCTCGCGGGGGCTGCACCTCTACGTGCCGCTGGAGCCGAAGCATCCCTACGAGCAGGTGAGCGCATTCGCGGAGGCCGTGTGCCAGGCTGTAGCGGTGCAGTTGCCGGAGGTGGCAACGGTGGAGCGCTCACTCAAGTTGCGCAAACGGGGACAGGTCTATCTGGATTGGGTGCAGAACGCGCGGGGTAAGTCGGCTGCCAGCGCCTACAGCGCACGCGCCAAGCCTGGAGCGCCCGTCTCCTGTCCCATCACCTGGAAAGAACTGGAAGACGGGGCCACGATCTCAGACTTCACCATCGAGACGGTTCCGGAGCGGTTGGCCCAGGGTATCGACGCGTGGAAAGGGATGCTCAAGGACCGTCAGCAGTTGCCGGCAGTCGCGGATTGAGCCAAGCACATTCAGAACCTCGGAGTGACCATCCCGAAGCGAGGGCCGGTGTTTACCGGCTCAGTCAGCTCGCGATTGGAGCAACCTGCGGGCTCCCTCCGGTGCCGCTACTCTGGCCGTATGGCGACCCGGGGGGCGTTATGGAGGCGCTTGATCTCCGCCCGCACGGCCGAGTGCGCGCGCTTGATCGCTTCTGGAACCGGCCGCCCATCCTGGATGCTCAGCAGCTCATACAGGTACAGCTCGTTGGAGGCGCTGATCAGGTGCTGTTCCCGCTGGTCGGTCCGCTCCGGGCGGGAAGGCTCGTTCAGTTCGATGATCTTCTGCTTGTCGGGCATAGGAATTGATCATTTGGCCGTAATGCGTTAGAAGCGGAGGGCATCTTTCATTGAGAGCCCTCGCCGATTACGCGTCACGAATTACGTAATACATCTTACGCAACTCCGCCAAGATATGCACCCGTCTACGCCCATGGCTGCGGTATCATGGTGAAGACCCCCATTTTCCCGGCGATCTTTACCCCCCATGACGGATCCGTTCAACATTCTCGGGCAAGAGTTCGATGCTCCGCCCGCCTTCGACGACGCGGTGCAGCAATCGGTAGCCGAGTTCCAGGCCGCCGCGGAGCGGTTCCGCTCGCTCTGTGAAACGGTGGAGCCAGACGTGCTGACGGATGCAGAATGGCGGGTGGTGGAGAAGGCGGCAGAAGACCTGGCCGAAGCGGTGGAGCGGGCTGAAGACGGCTACGTAGCAGTGCAGTATGACAGCCACGCCTGGTACCGCATCCTGGAAAACCTGCAGCAAATCCGGCTGCGGCTAGACTCCGCTTCCGGCATCATGGAGTTGGCGAAAGGGCGAACGCCGTAACCGGACCTGCACACGGCCCGATTGCCCAGCAATTTACTACCCGGCGCCTCGGCCAATAGCCGGGTGCGGTTCCGATCCGCGTACGGTGCAACCCCTCCCAACCTGATGAAAGATCGCTCGACCGACCTCAAGACCCTCTTTACGGCTGTAGCGGCCGCCGCCGTAGTAGCCGCTGCTATCGACACGGTGTTCATCGAGCCCTCGTGCGTAGAGCTCACCCGCTATCCGCTGCCCATCGTGGACCTTCCCGCTGAGTGGCAGGGCGCGAAGATGGTCCATCTCACCGACCTGCACTACGGCGATCCCCGCTCCAAAGCGCTGTTCGAGTGGATGGTGCGCACCGTCAACGGGTTGGAGCCGGATCTCATCGTGATCACCGGTGACTTCGTGGTCAGCCGTCCCTCCGAAGGAGTGGGTGCCGCGAAGTACCTGGCGCAACTTCAGGCAAAACACGGCGTGGTCGGCGTGTTGGGCGACCACGACTTCCACCTCCGTACCAAGAAGACCGTGACCGGAATCGTGGACCGCGTCCGAGGCGCGGGCGTCCACCTCCTGCGCAACGAGGCCACCGAACTTCCCGGCGGCCTCCGGATCGCGGGCATCGATCCCACTACGCGGAAGGTCCAGAAGGCGGACCTGAACGCCGCCCTGGCTGCTGTTCCGGACGGCAAGCCACACTTGCTGCTCTCTCACGCGCCGGACATCATTCCGGAGGCGGCCGAGCTCGGTGTGCCGCTCGTGCTCTGCGGTCATACTCACGGTGGTCAGGTGGTGATCCCGTTTTTCGGCCCCCCAGTGACACACAGCCGAGTCGGCAAAGAGTTCGCGTCCGGTTGGTCCGCTTTGAAGGACACCCGGATGTACACCGGCCGGGGTCTCGCCAGCCATCACTCCCTGCGCTTCTGCTGCCGCCCGGAGATCACGCTGTTTACGCTGGAAGCAGCCTGAACTGGGGTGAAGAATTCAGGGAAGGGGAAGGGACCGCCGGTAAAACGGTCCCTGGCTGATTTCCTCGTGCTCCCCAGTAAGCACCGCTCCAGCATCGCGAGGAACTCCACGAAACCGCCGGCTACCGGTTGGATCACCGGTGGCTCATTCCACAGAGCGGCGAACTTCCAGACGACCACGGGGGGATCCGCCTTCCGGTCCAGGTAGTCCAGGCAGAGCAGGTCGAAGTCGTCTTCCTCGTCCAGGACGTGTGTCTCCTGGGGCAAACCGGCCGGCACGGGGCTGCAGAGCCCGGCGATCGGCAGCAGGTCAAAGCTCTCGTCGTGCTCCTGGAGCCGCTGAGCCCAGTACTCGGACTTCAGGTAGGTCCGTACTCCGTAGTCCAGTCGCAGGTCCCACTCCGAGCCCCAGGAAGGCCGCCAGGAGGGCTCTCCCCGGGCAGGAAGATCCTTCTTCTCCCGCAGGTGGAAGAACCCGCCGACGCGGCGCGTCTCCCCGCCCGGCGTGCGAAAGCAGGCCTTACCGGGCACTCCGCCGTGGAAGTGAGCGATGTGCTCCACGTAAGCCGGCGGAAGCTTGACGCGGCGTTCCAGGTAACGGCTCCACCAGCCTTCCAGTTTCCGAATGCGGTCCGGTTCGGCGGGCGGCAGCAGCGTATGGGGAAGGTATTCGAGGTCGATCATCGGCGCGGTTCGCGTTTGCCTCGGGTCGCCCGAGGGTACAGAGGCTCTGGTTTCGTCCCGAGCAAAGTGGCTGGGCTCCCCCGAGCCCCGGGATTGATTCAGGAGGATGTGAATATGCTTACGAACGATCGAGTTACCGCAGTGTTCGATAACCGCAGCGACGCAGAACGGGCCATCGCCGCGCTGCGGCAATTGGGCGTTTCCGATAGTCAGATCTCCGTCGTCGCCCGACATGGTGACGACACGACGGCCACCGGTGCCGTGGCCGATCATGCCAACACGGACGACGGTACGGGCGAACGCATGGGCAAGGGTGCCTTGGCTGGAGCGGGCGCCGGTGCGTTGTTTGGCCTCGCGGCACTCGCCATTCCGGGCGTAGGACCGTTCATCACGGCAGGCTGGTTGGCCTCCGCGCTAGGCGTTACGGGCGGCGCGTTGGCCGCAGGCGCCATCGTAGGCGGAACGTCGGGCGCGCTGGCAGGGCTCTTCGCTAAGGCCGGCTATGACGAACATGAAGCCAAATACTATGGCAGCGCCGTAGAGCGGGGCGGCACCTTCGTAGCCGTCGACACCAGCGCCACCCCTGCCACCAATGGCGAGGTACGCTCGATTCTCACGCAGTATGGCGGCCACATGGCCGGCGGCAGCGACATGGCGATTGCGGCGTAACAGGCCGCAGCGAGTGAGCTGACGATCGGGGGAAGTCGCGGGCAGGATGATCCGGCTCGCGACTTCCCCCGTTCTGACGAGTCACGATGCAGCTCACCAGGACGCCACACCCTCCTTCGCCGGAGCCGCCTTGAGTGCGTCCTGTCTCCGCCCAATACGCCGCTTACCGCCGCGATAACGGGGATCCAGTGAGGCGAGATCGAGGTACTGGCCCTTGAAGGAGCGGTTGATGGCTCGCCGCGCGATCCAGTCCTGACCGCTTTCACCATCCAGCAGCACCACCCCGGCGCCGCCTTGCAGCCACATTTCGCCGGGAGTCGCCTCGCGCCAGTTGCCGCTGATGACGGCCTCGGTGGGTCCCGGCTTCCAGCGGTAGGTACCGTCCGCGTTGAGCGTAAGGGAGCCAGACTTCGCGGCGCTCTCCTTCTGGCGATAGACATAACCTTCGCCCGGCTTGTAGTCTACCGGCCCCCCTACGCCCAGCAGGTTCCAGGTGCCCAGCAGCCACTCCGGCTTGCACGGCGCGTCGTAGTTGTGCTCGATCACGGCTACGAGGTCCAGCTTCGGATCGGTGCGAACCAGCCGATGTAATTCGGTAGGCACAACCTTGAAGTACTGTACGCCGCGCTGCTTGATCTCGTCGATCAACGCCTCTACGACCGCCGGCCCGTGCGGATCGATGGGGCCGCCGGGGAGCTCGGCGCGAAGTCGGGAGAACAGCTCGTCTTTCGTCAGCGGTCCCTTGGCGCTAGTAGCCACCAGGGGCATCTCGTTGCCTTTCGCTCCCGGCGACACCGCGGGTGACCTGTCCCCGGCGGTGGGTTTCTCGGTCGCAGCCGGGGCCGACGAAGCCGAGGTGGGGATTAAGAGCGCGAACAGAAGGGCGAAGTGGCGAGTCATGCGGAGGTCACACGTTCTGAAAGAGGCATTGCCTTCAAATCTAGTTTCCGCGCTGCAAACGATGCAAAACGCCGGACTTCCGGCGCTCGCGGAGGGCATCGCTCCCATTCGCGTCGAACGGAGCGGAGACGGGAAACGGAGTGTCCACGCGGCACCCTGAGACTGAGACCAGTATGCGGCGCAACCAGAACCCCTCCAGATCACTCTACCGGCAAAGCAAGTCCACGACCGGGCTACTGACGGCATTGCCGCTGCTGGGGGTGCCCCTGCTGGTCGCAGCACAACCGAAACCCGCGGTGGTGAAGTCCGCTCCGCCGGTGGACTTCAATCGGGACATCCGCCCCATTCTCTCCGCAAACTGCTTCTCCTGCCATGGCCAGGACCCGGGTAAGCGCCAAGCCAATTTGCGGCTGGACCTCCGCGAGGGCGCTATCGCAGCTCGCGGCACCAATCGGGCCGTCGTGCCCGGGAGACCGGACCAGAGCACGCTGATCGCGCGAATCAACGCGAGCAACGCGCTCCAGGTGATGCCGCCCGAAGCCAGCGGGCACCACCTCACACGCGAACAGAAGGCAATCCTCACTCGCTGGGTGCAGCAGGGCGCTCCGTACGCAGTCCACTGGGCTTTCGCTCCCGTGGTCCGCCCCGTAGTGCCGGTCGTCTCCGGCGCCACGCTCCGCAACCCCATCGATGCCTTCGTCCAGGCGCGCCTCGCGAAGGAAGGCCTCCGGCCATCGCCGGAAACCGACCCCGCTACCCTTATCCGGCGCGTCTCCCTCGACCTCACGGGCCTTCCCCCCACGCCCGCAGAGACCGAGGCTTTTTTGCGGGAGGTAGCAGCAGAACGGGCCTCACGCAAGCTTGCCCGTATGGGAGACGCGGGGAAGGGTAAGATCGCGGCGCCAGCCGCATCGCCCTCATCTCCGATCTCCGATCTCACCTCCCCTTACGAACGGGCCGTCGACCGTCTCCTGGCCTCGCCCCGCTTCGGTGAGCATTGGGCCCGAATGTGGCTGGATCTGGCGCGCTACGCCGACACCCAGGGGTATGAGAAGGACCTGCCGCGCACCATCTGGCGTTATCGCGACTGGGTAATCGACGCGTTCAACGCGGATATGCCGTATGACCAGTTCACGCGGGAGCAGTTGGCCGGCGACCTCTGGGTGCAAGAAGAGATGAGGAAACGGGGAAATGAGGAAATGGGGAAATCCCTTTCCATTTCCTCATTGACTGATTTACCCACTGACCTCCGCGGAGCGCTCCTGGCTACGGCGTTTCACCGGAACACCATGACGAACACGGAGGGCGGCACAGACCCCGAGGAATTCCGCGTCGCTGCCGTGAAGGACCGCGTCGACACCACGATGCAGGTGTGGATGGGGCTCACGATGGGCTGCGCGAAGTGCCACAGCCACAAGTATGACCCGATCACCCACCAGGATTACTACCGCTTCTACGCCTTGCTCAACCAGACGGAAGACGCCAACCGGGGGAACGAGTTCCCGACCGTGGTGACGCCCACCGAGGAGCAGAGCGTCCGCCTGGCCGCGCTGGACGACAAGCTGAAGGGACTCCGCGAGGCGTTCTGGAAGCCGCTGCCCGAACTGGCAGCCCAACAGCGGGTGTGGGAAGGGGAGCTGGCGGCCCGCAAGCAGTGGCTGCCGCTCCGCTCCGAGACTGCGGTTGCCGCCAGTGGGGCGACGCTGAAGCATCGCGCCGACGGCGCCGTGGTGGTCTCCGGCACCCGCGCGGAGCGTGACACGTACATGCTCACGCTGCCGCTGCCGCTGCCGGCCGAGGCGGTGACCTCCCTGCGACTGGAGGCGTTGAAGGACCCTTCGCTGCCGAACGGCGGACCGGGGCGAGAGGCCACCGATCAAAATGTGGTGACGTCCGAGCTGACCGTCGAGCGGATCGGCCCCGAGGGTGCGCGCACCCCCGTACCGCTCCGCAACCCGCGGGCCGACTTCGAGCAAGGGGGCTGGCCCATCGCCGCCGCCATCGACGGCAGCCCGGACAAAGGTTGGGCCTTTTCGCCGCAGAACGCCCAGGCGCACGTGGCGGTCTTCGACCTCGCGCAGTCGCTGCCCGCATCCGCCGGCAAGCTGGTGGTCACGATCCGCCAGGAATACCCGAAGCTCCAGCACGGCTGCTTTCGCCTCTCGGTGAGCAGCGCGGAGCCAAAGCTGCTCAAGGCGGAGTTGCAGTCTCTGTCCGAGGTCGCAGCCGTGCCGCGGGAGGGCCGTTCACCCGCGCAGCAAAAGCAGCTCGACGAGGCGTTCCGACAGACCCACGAGCCCACCGCCGCCGTCTCTCGCGAGCTGACCGCGGCGGAAGCGGAGCGAGCCACGCTGCAGAAGGAGCTCCCCACCACGCCCGTGCTGCGAGACCTGCCCGCGGATAAGCGGCGCGTCACCCGCATCCATCAGCGCGGCAACTTCCTGGCACCGGGAGAGTCGGTCACTCCCGCGGTGCCCGCGGCTTTCGGCGCCCTACCGGCCGGAGCCCCGCTCAACCGGCTCGGCCTGGCCCAGTGGCTCGTCTCCCGCGACAACCCGCTCACCGCCCGCGTGGCCGTGAACCGGGTCTGGGCGCGCCTCTTCGGCACCGGTCTCGTGGAAACGGAAGAGGACTTCGGCACGCAGGGGAGCATGCCGACGCATCCGGAGCTGTTGGACTGGTTGGCGGCCGCTTTCAGCGGAGTTCCGAGTTCCGAATTCCGAGTTTCAGGCACCACTTCGGCGAAGGGCGCCGCAGAACGCCGAACCAGGAACTCGGAGCCTAACCTAAACTGGTCGTTCAAGAAGCTACTGCGTACCATCGTCACCAGCGCCACCTACCGGCAGAGCGCGACCGCTAACGCGGCGCGCGCCAAAGCGGACCCAAACAACGTGCTGCTGAGTCGCGGACCGCGGTTCCGGCTGCCGGCGGAGGTGATCCGGGACCAGGCGCTGGCGGTCTCCGGGCTGCTCTCCACGAAGATGCACGGCCCCTCCGTGATGCCGCCGCAGCCGGATGGGTTGTGGAAAGCGGTGTACAGCAGCCTCAAGTGGCAGACCAGTCCGGGGGAAGACCGCTACCGCCGGAGCCTCTACACCTTCTGGCGGCGCTCCAGCCCCTACCCCTCGCTCACCACCTTCGACGCGGGCAGCGGGGAGTTCTGCGTGATCCGACGCGTGCGCACCAACACCCCGCTGCAAGCGCTGGTAACGCTAAACGATCCCGCCTTCGTAGAAGCCGCCGGGGCACTGGGCAAGACGATGCTCGCCGACAAGAGCCCGGCCCCGCGGGCGCGGATTAGCGTGGGCTTCCGTCGCGTGCTGGCACGCGCTCCCGCGGAAGCGGAGTTGACCCGCTTGGCCAGCCTCTATGCGACCACCCTCACTGACCTCCGCGCGAAGCCGGACGCCGCGAAGAAGCTGCTGGAGGCCGCCAACACGCCGGTTCTCCCGGATCATGACCCTACCGAGCAGGCCGCCTACACGGTGATTGCCAACGTATTGCTGAACCTGGACGAGGCGCTGACGAAGCCATGAACCGAGACGAAGAGCTGACCCTTCTGCGCGCGCAGGCTATTACCCGGCGCCAATTCTTTGGCGGCCTGGGCCTCGGCCTCGGAAGCATTGCCCTGAACACCCTGGTGCAGGGTGACGCCGCGGCTGCACCCACTCTCACCTCTCCCCCCTCCCCACACCCCTCAAAAGGTCCCCTGGCCCCCAAGCGCCCCATGCTTCCCGCTAGGGCGAAAGCGGTCATCTACCTCCACATGGCCGGCTCCCCCTCCCAGTTGGAGCTGTTCGACTACAAGCCGGAGTTGATGAAGTACGACGGCCAGGACTGCCCCGAGGCGTTCCTGAAGGGAAAGCGGTTCGCCTTCATCAAGGGCGTGCCGAAGATGCTGGGCCACCAGTTCAAGTTCCAGCGGCAGGGCCAAAGCGGACAGTGGATCAGCGAGTTGCTGCCGCACCTCTCCCAGCGAGTGGACGACATGTGCGTGATCCGCACGATGGTCACGGACCAGTTCAACCATGCTCCCGCGCAGCTCTACATCCACACCGGCCAGCCCCGTTTCGGCAACCCCAGCATGGGCGCCTGGACTACCTACGGCCTCGGCAGCGTTAACCAGAACCTGCCCGGCTTCGTGGTGCTCACCTCCGGCGGCAAGACCCCGGACGCGGGTAAGAGCGTGTGGGGCAGCGGCTTCCTGCCCACCGTGTACCAGGGCGTCCAATGCCGCACCGATGGCGGCGACCCGGTGCTCTACCTCTCCAACCCGGCGGGGATGGACCGGGGCCTCCGTCGCAAGACCCTCGATGCATTAAAGGACCTGAACGAGTACCAGCTCAAGAACGTGGGCGATACGGAGACGCTTACCCGCATCGAGCAGTACGAGCTGGCATACCGCATGCAGCTCTCCGTGCCGGAGGTGATGGACATCTCCAAGGAGCCGCAGCACGTGCTGGACCTGTACGGCGCCAAGCCGGGGCAGCAGTCGAACATCGACGGCAAGGACGACCCCCGCGCGGACTACCGCAAAGACGATCCCACCTTCGCCAACAACTGCCTCCTCGCCCGCCGGCTGGTAGAGCGCGGCGTGCGCTTCGTGCAGCTCTACGATTGGGGCTGGGACCACCACGGCAGTTCACCCGGCGAGTCCATCGACGAGACACTCCCGATCAAGTGCGGCCAGACGGATCGCGCCATCGCGGGCTTGATCCAGGACTTGAAGCAGCGCGGCCTGCTGGACAGCACCCTCATCGTGTGGGGCGGCGAGTTCGGCCGCACTCCGATGCAGCAGAACAACGTGCGCACGGACCGCGCCAAGGGCTTCATCGGCCGCGACCACCACCCGTACGCCTTCACCATGTGGATGGCGGGCGGCGGCATCAAGGGTGGCCTCGCCCACGGCGAAACGGACGAACTGGCCTACTACATCGGCAAAGATCCCGTCTCCATTCGCGACCTCCAGGCGACCATCCTGAACCAACTCGGCCTGGACCCGTTCCGCTTCCACTACAGCTACCAGGGCCTCGACCAGCGCCTTATCGGCCCCACCGACGAGGGCAAGGTGGTGAAAGAGATCCTGGCATAATGAGCGCGATACGGATCTTCCGCATCGCCGGGCTCATTACGGCCGTGATGTTGGCTCCCTGGCTTACCGGATGTGGACACATCATGCGCAGCGCAGGCGAGACCGTGAAGCGGCCCGGGCAACCGGACGTCGCATATGTAGCCGAAGACGACGCGAAAATGACGACTGCGATCGCGACGGCCCGGTCGACGGTCGGTCAGTTCGTCCTGGTGCTGGAGAAGCCGGCCGCGTATCAGTCGGACTTCGCGGTCAAGCTGCCGATCCGAGATGGCGATACGGTAGAGCACATGTGGGTCACGGGCTTGAAGTTCCGGAACGGGCGCTTCTCCGGAACGATCGATAACGAACCCGATCAAGTAAAGACCGTTCACCTCGGTCAGAGTATCACCGCGGTACAGAGCGAGATCTCGGACTGGATGTATGTAGAACGCGGAATGCTGCGAGGCGGCTACACCATTCGAGCCTTACGCGATCCCCTGTCCGAGAAGGAACGCCGCGATTTCGACCGGGACTTGCCCTTCACCATTGAGTGAACCGACAGGCACAATCGCGGGGAGGTAAACGGGATCTTTGACCATTCCTCGCCGCTGTTTGGGCCTTCCCCCGCCGGAGTGGCCACTGGAAGACGTTCTTATAGTCCAAAAGCGGGGGACCAGGGATGGAGTCATTTCCGGGCACTGGCAGTATCGCAAAACCGAGAGCCCCCAGCCGCTTCAACCGTCGAAACCTCATTGAGGCCCTCTACCCAGTGCCTGGCCGAGAGTCAGAGTTAAAGATCCGGGGATGACATCCGAACGCGTAGGTTGAAGCTGATCTTAGCGGCAGACGTTACGAAATGAGGGGGGCGACCATGCGGGCAACGCAAAGTATCATAGCAGCGGGATTACTGCTGATCCTGGCATGCGGGGCTCGGACGGAGGCCGCCTCCTTCCCGGACGTGGATTACGCCAAGCCGGACGGCGTCTCCCTGCAACTCGACCTGGAAACTCCGGACGGCGATGGTCCTTACCCTGCGGTGATCTTCGTTCACGGAGGCGACTTCGTGGCGGGGAACCGGAAGGGGACCAACAAGGGCCTCATTGCCGCGCTCAAGGCGGAGGGGATCGCGTGGGCTTCCATCGAGTACCGGATGGCGCCGAAGTACCACTTCCCCGTGTTGAAGGATGACGTGGAGACTGCCGTCCGCTTCCTCAAGTCGCACGCCAAGGAGTACCACCTACGCCCGGACCGCCTCGCGGTGATGGGGGAGTCGGCCGGTACGCTGCTGGTGTCGCAGGTCGGTGCACTGGCCAAGGGCGATAGCCGGGTGGCGGCGGTCATCGGCATCTCCGGCACGCACGACCTGCGCCGGCGCTTCCACCCCACCGGCGGCTGTTTCATCGCCGGGAAGTTCATCGAGAACCCGAGCCCCGGCCAGCCACAGTTGTGCCTCCCCACCGGTATCGCCGCTTACCTGGATTTGAAGGGTCCGGGACCCGACGTGGAAGCCGCCATCAAGAAGGCGTCTCCGCGGGAGTTGATCCACAAGGGGATGCCGCCCTACCTGCTGGTTCACGGTTCCGCCGACCTGAACGCCCCGTTCGAGCAGTCCGTCCTGATGTATGAAGCAATGCGCGCCGCCGGCCAGCCGTGTGACCTGATCGTGATCGACGCGGGCGGACACGGCATGGGACGCTGGGACGCGGTGCCGGAACAAGCCGGCTACCGCGCGAAGATGGTGGAGTGGATCAAGCGGACCCTCACCGCCAGGTAAGGTATTCAGGTGTTGGGTGTTCAGGTGTTGCCGTGCTGGTGGGTGGGACCTCTCGTCGCGTTCGAGATGAATGCTTCGTAAAGCTTGAAAACGCGAGTCGGTTGGCAGCGGTCGTTCATTGCGTGTAACGCCAACCTGCCATACAGCCGTGTCACCGATACGCCTCACCAACACCGGAACACCCAACCCCACAACACCCTTCCCCATCCTACTCCACCGACTTCGCTCCGGCGCCTTTGGGGTCGAAGCCGTCCGGCCAGCGAGTGGTCAGGTCGTACCAGGCGCCCTTGAGGTCGGCGTCCTTCAGGTTGCAGCCGGTGAAGTCTGCGCCGCAGAGGTAGGCGCCGGTGAGCTTCGCATGCTCCAGGTTTGCGTCCCGCAGTTCTGCCCCGCGCAGGTTGGCGCCGGTGAAGTCCGCTTCTCGAAGATCCAGCCGGTTGAATTTCTGGCGAATGAGCGCGCGGTCGTGAAAGTCAAAGGCGGTGCGGCCCGGCGCTTCGGGGCGCGTGGGTACACTCGGTGCCCGCGTCGTAGGGGGCGGACTTGCAGAGTACGAGCGCGAACGGCCGGGAAAGGCTGCACGCGGCTCCGTTGCAAGACGCGGGATGAGGCGGGGGGAGACCGGCTTGATTGGGGGTGATTTCCGGGACGTGGGCGGGGATGCAAGGCAAACGCCGCAGGTGCCGCCGCGTTTACCGCAGTGCGTGCAGTTGCTGCAGTTCTGACACGCCTTGCAATTGAGCGAACCCGTGCAAGCGACCGCGAGGGCCCGGGGAAGTGGACCCCAGACGGAGAGCGCGGCAAGCGTTAAGATCGGAACGGCGGAGCGGGAGGGTCGCAAACGGGCCGGCATCGGGAAGCCTCCGAAACGCGCGGAACACGGACGTTCCCGATTTCCCTGACAGAAGCCCGCTTTCCTGCTCGCTAGAAACAGCCGCCGTGGTTTCGACTACCCGAGTCCCTGAATTGAACGATCAACCATTCCGCCGTGCAGCGGCCAGAATCGTTGGGGCCGGGGTCATCAGACCCCGGCCCCACGTTGATCTTCGTGGTTCGCGAGGTTAGCCAGCGACCAACTCTTCGGTGCGGCCGACCGAGAGCGGCCCTTCGGACAGGCGCTGGTGGGCACTGAGGATCAGCTCTTCGGTGGTGTCCCAATCGATGCAGCCGTCCGTTACGGAGACCCCGTAGCGAAGCTGGGTGAGGTCTGCGGGAATGTCCTGGCGCCCCGCGAAGAGGTGACTTTCCAGCATCAGACCTACGATGGAGGTAGTGCCGGCAACGACCTGTTCAATGCAGTCCCGGAACACGAGCGGCTGGCGGGACGGGTCTTTCGAGGAGTTGCCGTGGCTGCAGTCCACCACGATATTGGGCCGGAGCCCTGCCTTCGCCAGACGCGCCTCGCAGGCGGCGATGCTCTCCGGATCGTAGTTGGGGCGGGTGCCGCCGCGGAGCACCACGTGGCCGTACCGGTTGCCGCGGGTGTGGAACACGGAGCACTGGCCGTCCGCATTGATGCCCAGGAAACGGTGCGGCAGCGCCGCGGAGCGGACCGCGTTAATTGCCACCTCCACGTTGCCGTCCGTGCCGTTCTTGAACGCGACCGGAGCGGAGAGCCCGCTGGTCATCTCCCGGTGCGTCTGCGATTCCGTGGTGCGAGCCCCGATGGCCGCCCAGGCAATCAGATCGCCGATGTACTGCGGGGTGATTGGATCGAGCGCCTCGGTCCCCACCGGCAGCCCTAGCTCCGCGAGGTCCAAGAGCAGCTTGCGCGCCAGGTGCAAGCCATCCTCGATGTGGAATGAGTCATCAAGGTATGGATCGTTGATCAGGCCCTTCCAGCCGCTTACGGTGCGAGGCTTCTCGAAATAGACCCGCATCACGAGGAGCATGGTGTCGCTCACCCGCTCGGCGAGGCGGGCCAGGCGTCCGGCGTACTCCAGGGCGGACTTCGGGTCGTGGATCGAACAGGGGCCGACCACCACGAAGAGCCGGGGATCTTGTCGCTCCAGGATCCGCTGGAGGTCGATCCGGTACTGGACGATCCGCTCCTGCAGCGCCTCGGTGAGCGGCAGACGGGTCATGACTTCGCGCGGGGTGGGGAGCACGGTGTCGGAGATGATATTGACGTTGTAAACGGGATAACTGCTCATCGAAGTATTCGGTCTAGCCTGCCGACCCGGCTGCGGATGGCGATAGTACCTGTCAAGCGTAATCGAATCGCGCCCTCTTGTCAGGTATGCATACGTCGGCTCAACACGCGAAATTAGCGCCGTGATTAGATTGTCGGCGCGGACGGCAGTAGATGGCATCGCTCGCCTCGCCTGCGTTGTGCTTCATTCTAGCGGCTCTTGAGGGGGTTTTCGCCGTTCCGTAACCGAAACGTACGCCGGAGATAACAAGTTTGTAACAACACCACGACACACTGATAGCACGGCTCGACCCGAGCCGGAGAACCTTCACCCACGACTCCACCGACGTAGCGTGGCCAGCCGCCCCGGAAATCCCGCGTTCCCGGGAAAGGAGATGTCATGCGCCGACGAGGCTTTACGCTCATCGAGCTATTGGTAGTCATTGCAATCATTGCGATTCTTGCTGCAATCTTGTTCCCCGTCTTTGCGCGTGCCCGAGAGGCTGCGCGCCAATCGAGCTGTCTCAGCAATACGAAGCAGCTAGCCCTCGGAGTAATGTCGTACACGCAGGACTACGACGAGCAGTTGCCCCGCTCCTACGACGGAGCAGCTGCGGCGAAGGGCTGGTTCGACGTGATCCAGCCGTACGTCAAGAACAATCAGGTCTTCTACTGCCCCAGCGACTCGATTCACAATAAGACGGTCGCGCCGAGTTTCGGCAACATCAGCTACGGATGGAACTACTACTGGCTCACCCTGCTGGGCGGCGCCGTCCCGTATGGCTCGGCAGGCGCGACATTGGCCGCAATCCAATCTCCGGCGGAGACGGTGGTGCTCGCGGATAGCGGCATGCCCAGCAATGTGCTGCCGTACGTGGTCTATCCCTGGTATGCCGGCTACTTCCCGGTACCGATCCACAACACCGGCGCCAACGTGTCGTTCGCGGACGGCCACTCTAAGTGGATGAAAGCCCCGATCCCGCCCGCGACGCAAGAGGGACAGTTGGTCACCGCCTCCCCCAACGCCACCCTCTGGGATCTCCAGTAGGCCCAGCGCCTCCTTCGCCCGCGGGGAGAGGTCTAGCCGTGCTCCCCGCACCTTCACAGAACCACAACACACTACGGGGGTGTCTCCTCGTCTGAAGGGTCCCGAATGTCCTTATCGAAAGTCATTTTGCTCGGCGCGCTGGCAGCGCCGTTGGTAACCGGCTGCAACTCAAAGCCGCCTGCAACGCCGGTGGCGGTGGTCAATCCGATACCGGTAGTCGGCACTCCGGCCGCCGCACCGCCGCCGGGCGGATTTGCGCCGGGCGGCACGCCGGGCGGCACGCCGGGCGGCACGCCGGGCGGCACGCCGGGCGGCACGCCGGGCGGCACGCCGGGCGGCACGCCGGGCGGCACGCCGGGCGCGCCGGGCGGCGCGCCGATGGCACCCGGCGCGCGATAGGCGCGAGCGCACACCCCGATAGGCGACGGTTCCTGCGCTTCATCAGTTCCTCACAAGCCCATCGGTACAGAAGAAGCGCTCCACGAGGCGGACGGGGGAATCTTACGAAACCTGTGCGTAAATGGGGACTGCGGCTGCACTTCGTGTGGTAGCGGCACGGGCGGGTGATCCATTGTTCGCGCGGTGTTAACGCAGCCGTACGGCAGCGCTAATATTCTCGAAACATCCGGGCGAGAT
>Ga0255338_1001366_pt1 | contig 46867 bp, 39 predicted proteins | sample MeOH1_35cm_T4_19_FD_203715 | JGI IMG/M metagenome (GOLD analysis project Ga0255338, IMG submission 203715) | Sandy soil microbial communities from University of British Columbia, Vancouver, Canada - MeOH1_35cm_T4_195 | ecosystem: Engineered > Artificial ecosystem > Sand microcosm > Unclassified ...
TTCGTTCAGACCAAGCTGAACCCGACCCCGCCGGACCCGGTGCAGGCCAAGGTCATGATGATCATGCCGCTGGTGTTCTCGTTCATGTTCTTCTTCTTCCCGGCCGGCCTGGTGATGTACTGGGTGACCAACAACGTCCTGTCGATCGCCCAGCAATGGCAGATCAACCGGATGCTCGGCAAGGGCAAGGCGGCCGCGGCCGCCAAGGCCTGAGGCGAAGAGACGGCTCGGGCCGGCGGGTGACGAACCCGCTGGCCACGACAAAAAGCCCGGCGCATGCGCCGGGCTTTTTATTGGGTTCCCGGTCGCGTACCGGGCGTCATTCCGTCTCGTGGCAGACCGCCTCGATGTTGTGCCCGTCCGGGTCGAGCACGAAGGCGCCGTAGTAGTTCGGGTGGTAGTGCGGGCGCAGCCCCGGCGCGCCGTTGTCGCGCCCGCCGGCGGCGAGCGCGGCCTGGTAGTAGGCGTCCACCTGCGCGCGCGTCTGCGCGCGGAAGGCCACATGCAGCGGCGGCTGGTTGGGCGCGCCGCCGTTGATCCAGAATTCGGGCTTGCCCGGCGGCCCGAAGCCGGCCACGTCGGTATGCCCGGTCACGCTGGCCGGCAGCTCCATCACCTTGACCATGCCGATGGCGCCGAGCGCGGCGGTGTAGAACGCGCGGCTCCTGGCGAAATCGCTGACGCCCACGCCGGTGTGATCGATCATCTTTCGGTTTCTCCTTGAAGAAAATGGCCGTTCAGGCCAGGTCGAGCACGCTCATGGTGGCGTTGAAGCGGCTCACCAGCACCGCCTCGCCGTGCACGCTGGCGAAGACGTCGGCCTCCACCACGATGATGGCGCGGCCGGACTTGAGCACGTCGGCGCGGCAGGTCAGGCGGTCGCTGCGCGCGGCCCTGAGCAGGTTGATCTTGAATTCGGCGGTAACTACGTGGCGCCCGGCGTCGAGCATGGTGGCGGCCGCCGCGCCGGCGGTGTGGTCGGCGATGGTGGCCTGCACGCCGGCATGCACCACGCCGCCGTGCTGCAGGTGCCGCGGCGTGACCAGCAGCTCGCTCTCGCACCAGCCGGGCCCGCAGTCCACCAGGCGGATGCCCACGTCCGTGACGAAGGCGGCGTCACGGAAACCGGCCTCGATGGTGTCCCGCAGCAAACGCCGTTCCTGTTCGGTGGACATGATGGCCGCCTCCTCGCGCTCTGGTGGCCGGGCTCCCGACAGGCGGACGGCCCGGTGCGCCCATTGCAGCGCGAAGCCGGCGCGCTGTCAATGCGTGGCCCCTCGCTCACTCTTTGACTGGCCGCATAGGCATCCCGTCCGGAAGGTGCGGCGCACCCGCCACAATCGCCTACACTGGCTTATACCCGTCCCGCCTGGACACCGGCCCGGAAGCCACCGCCGACCACCATGCCCGCCGCCAATCCCACCAGCCGCCTGCACGCCGGCATGCGTGCCATCGACGCTTTCGTGGTGCTGGCCGATGACGGCCTCGCCGCCATCGCCGACCAGCTCGACGCGCTGAACCGGCGCGACCATCCCGACGACGTCCACGCGCTGCGGGTCGCGGTGCGGCATCTGCGCGCGGTCTGCTGGGCCTTCGGGCCGGCCCTGCCCAAGGCCATGCGCGCGCGCTGGCGCGACAGCCTGCGCCAGCTCGCGCGGGCCGCCGGCGACGTGCGCGACTGGGACGTGTTCATCGGCGAGACGCTGCGGCCCGCGCTCGACCGGCAGCCCGGCGATCCCGTGCTGGCCGCGCTGAGCGACGTCGCCGCGATGCGGCGCCACCTCGCGCGCGCCACCATGATGGCGCAGCTGGCGCAGTACCAGCACTGGCCGCTGCCGGCGCTGCACCGCGACCTCGCCCACCTCGGCAACGGCACCGTGCACGGCCCGCGCGCCGGCGCGCGGGCGCGCCTGGACACCTTCGCGCGCCGCCGCATCCGGCGCGCGCGCGAACGGGTGAAGGCGCTGGCGCGCGCCGCGCGCGGCGCGGACCTGGCGCGCGTGCACCGCTACCGCATCGGCAGCAAGCGCCTGCGCTATGCCATCGAGGCGCTGGCGCCGGTGCTGCCGAAGCGCTTCGGCCAGCGCCTGCACGACAAGCTGGTCAGGCGCCAGGGCCAGCTCGGCAAGACCGTCGACAACGCCGTGGCGCGCCGCCTGATGGCCGAGTGCATGAACACGCCCGCGCCGGGCGCGCAGGCGCCATCGCCACCATCGCCACCATCGCTGCCACCCCCGCCATCCCCGCCACCCCCACCGTCCGCGCGGGACTGATCTGCGACAATATCGCCATGACCGCATCCCAGCCCCGCTCCCACGCCGCCGCCACGCCCATCGCCGCCATCGCCACCGCGCCCGGGCGCGGCGGCATCGGCGTGGTGCGCGTGTCCGGCCCCGATGTCGGCGCCATCGCGCGCGCCGTCTGCGGCCAGGCGCTCAAGCCGCGCCATGCCACCTACCTGCCGTTCCTCGACGCGCGCGGCAAGGCCATCGACCACGGCCTCGCGCTCTATTTCCCCGCGCCGAATTCCTACACCGGCGAGGAAGTGCTCGAACTGCAGGGCCACGGCGGCCCGGTGGTGATGCAGATGCTGCTGGCGCGCTGCCTCGAAGCGGGCCGCGAGACCGGCCTGCGCCTGGCCGAGCCCGGCGAGTTCACGCGCCGCGCCTTCCTCAACGACAAGCTCGACCTGGCCCAGGCCGAAGCCGTGGCCGACCTGATCGAAGCCAGCACCGAAGCCGCCGCGCGCTCGGCCGCGCGCTCGATGGAAGGCGAGTTCTCGCAGGCCATCCACGCGCTGGTCGAGCAGGTCATCCACCTGCGCATGCTGGTGGAAGCCACGCTCGACTTCCCCGAGGAAGAAATCGACTTCCTCGAAGCCTCCAACGCGCGCGGCCAGCTCGCCGCCATCCGCGCAGCGCTGTGCGGCGTGCTCGCGCAGGCCAAGCAGGGCTCGCTGCTGCGCGAAGGCCTGTCGGTGGTGCTGGCGGGACAGCCCAACGTCGGCAAGTCCTCGCTGCTCAACGCGCTGGCCGGCGCCGAGCTGGCCATCGTCACGCCGATTCCCGGCACCACGCGCGACCGCGTGCGCGAGACCATCCAGATCGAAGGCATCCCGCTGCATATCGTCGACACCGCCGGCCTGCGCGACGACGCCGCCGACGAAGTCGAGCGCATCGGCATCGAGCGCACCTGGGAAGCCGTGCGCCGCGCCGACCTCGTGCTGCACCTCGTGGACGCCGCCGACTACGTCGAGCACGGCCTGTCCGAGACCGACGACGCCATCGACGATCGCCTCTCCGGCCACCTGCCGCCCGGCTCGCCGATCCTGCGCGTGGTCAACAAGATCGACCTCGCCCCCGCCGTGGGCGCCCGGCACTTCGGCGCCAACCGCCCCCACGTGGTCGCCGCCAACGGCCCCAATCCCGCCGAGGTCTGGATCTCCGCGCGCACCGGCTCCGGCATCGACCTGCTGCGCGGCCAGTTGCTGCGCCTGGTCGGCTGGCAATCCGGCAACGAAGGCACCTTCCTCGCGCGCGAGCGGCATCTCACCGCGCTGCGCAACGCGCAATCCCACCTCGACCTCGCCGCCGAGCGCGCCGAGCAGCAGGCGCAGGCGCTCGACCTGTTCGCCGAGGAACTGCGCCTGGCGCAGGATCATCTCAACAGCATCACGGGCGAGTTCACCAGCAACGATTTGCTGGGGACGATTTTTACGCGGTTTTGTATTGGGAAGTGAGGCAGGCTGAGGTCTCCTGATACAGCCAAGAGTCGCGTAAATGTTTCACCGGCGTCCGCGTGCGCGGCGCCATGTATCAACGATGACTCATCCAGAATCACCGCAGGTTGTCGCTCTTCATTGATGCTGTCCGTGCACGCCGCGCAAGGACAGCGCTCCCTCCCGCAGCGTTGTCGATATGACACCCCGCCTGTGCGGTTTTGGCGGCTCCGCAAGCAACTTTGTCCGTTCGATGTCGGCCCCAAGCCATAGATTCGTAGCACGGGATGCGAGGCAGCCCGCCAGGGGCAAGACGCGCCGGCGGCGGCAGCGGCCAAGCGCGGCTTGCCGTGCTCGACCGGCTCCGCCTCGCTCCTGGCCTGTGCACCAGCGGAGCTACACGCTATGCGTGACCACGACATCGAAGCGCAGCCGCCCCGGCTACAAGTATTCGAAGGTGTCGTTCCCCGGCAGTTGCTGGCGGAGATGAATGCGACCGTCGACGCCTGCAGGCAGGCGTGGCGGCCGGCGGATGGCCGTCGCGCCACGGACACGGCGGCGCAGTTCGCCGAGCTGCTGCGGCGGCACGATCCGTTCCGGCTGGCCGAGCGGCAGGCCTGCGCGCGTTCGCGGCAAGGCGCGCGGCAGGCGGGCTGGGCCATCGAGCGCGCCCAGCCGCTGTACGTGCTGCGCTGTATCAACGGCGGCCTGCGCGGGCAGAGCCATCTGCGGCACTACGATTCCCATATCCTGACGCTGCTGATTCCGCTGCAGCAGGCGGCGCCGTCGCGCGAGAACGGCGACCTGATCCTCTACCGGCATCCGCGCGAAGCCGTGGCGGCCTGGAAGAACGTCATCACCAAGGTGCGGCTGATCCTGATGCGCTCGCTGCCGTTCGTCGTGCGCCGGGCGCTGACCTTCCACCATCTCGCGCACGGCCGCTGCGAGCGCGTCGCGTGCGTGCCGGGCAACGTCTACGTGTTCAACGGCTTCATCACGCTGCATGCGAACCTGCACGTCGAAGCGGGCGAGCGCCGCTCGCTGATCTTTCACTATTACGATCCCGGCCTCACCGCGGGGCTGAACCACGTGCCGCGCGCCTGGCGGGCGCTGCGGGACCGGCTGCTCGACGCGATCCAGCCGGTCCGCTCGCGCGACTGACCGGCGGCCGGCCGGCGCGCTCGCGCCGGGACGATCGCGCGTGCTCCCGCTCGCGTACTCCTTGCGGTACATGGCGGCACCGCTGCCGATGCCCGCCGCGGGCGCTCCTATACTGGAACCGCTGGAACAGCCTTCCGCGCGTAGCGTCACGGGCCGGCGCTGGTGTACGCGCGGATCCACATCGGCCCGGACCCAGGCTAGGAGAACGTCATGATCAATGCGCAAGGACATCTCGTCGGTACCCTGAACCACCTGATCGAGGTCGGCAAGGACGGCGAACTGAGCTGCACGACCGGCGCCCGCGAAGTGCAGAGCCCCGAGATACGCGCCATCCTGACCGGCACCGCGGAAACCTGCCGCGCCTCGGTGATGGAGTTGCAGGCGCTGGTGACTTCGCTCGGCGCCCAGCCGCGCGACCGCGGCAGCATGGGCGGCGCGCTGCACCGCGGCTGGATGGAGGTACTGCACGTGATCGCGCCGCACAACGACGACGCCGTGCTGCAACTGTGCGAGCGCGACGAGGAAGCGGCCAGGCGGGAATACCAGGCGGCCCTGACCGGGGACATGCCGGCCGAGGTGCGCGCGGTGGTGCAGCGCCAGTACGAGGGCATGCAGTGGCATCACCAGCGCATCCACGCCATGCGCGGCATGCAGGTCCACTAGCGGACGGTGGCGCGGACGGTGACGCCGGCGGCAGCGCCGCCGCGCCTCACCACACGCGCGGCACCAGCCGGTACCGCACGCGGGCCGCGTAGGCGGCGTAGCCGTCCAGCCCGCGCAGCAGCTCGCGGTCTTCCATCGCCGTGCGGAACACGATGCCGGCGGCGAGCAGCAGCGACCCCGCCACGCCCCACCACGACCCCAGCAGCAGCGCATTGGCCGGCAGGAAGACCAGCACGGCCGCGTAGAGCGGATGGCGCACCAGCGCGTAGGGGCCGCTGGACACCACGCGATGCCCGCGCTCGGACTGGATCCGCACCACCGGGGCGAGGAAGGTGTTCTCGCGGCAGACCCGGTCGATGGCGGCATAGGACAGCACCAGCAGCACCGCGCCCGCGCCTTGCAGCCACGCCGGCATGACCGACCAGCGGTAGCGTCCCGCGTCCAGCCCCATCAGCGCCAGCCACGCGCACCACGCCACGCCCACGGCCACCATGAAGACGCGGTCCCACAGCGGCTGCCCGCGCTGCACCGGCGGCTTCAGGCGCTCGGCCAGCAGCGCGGGATCGTAGCGGGCCATGCGCCACGTCACCACCACGGCGCCGCCGAAGAACAGCGCCAGGTACGCCCAGCCCGCGGGCCACGCCAGCGTGCCCGCCGCGCCGAACAGCAGGGCGGCGAAGACCAGCGCCTCGGCCGCCAGCGCGAACGCAAGCCTGAACTTCATGGCGGATGCCCTCCTTGCGGCGTCCCGCGCCGGCATGCCGCCGGGAACGGCGGCGCAGTGAAGTGCGATGGGGAACGCGGCAGGGGCTACAATGGGCCGTTTCAGCGAACGAGCCACTGCCATGTCCGATTATCCGCGTTATACCCTCAATCGCTCGCTCGTCATCCTGGTGCCCCAGCAGCCGTTCTTCGACTGGATCATGGCCGTGGACACCGACCCCGTACCGTCGCTCACGCTCGAGAACGTGCGCGAGGACCAGAGTACCTTCCTGGTGCCGGACGAGGTCTCCAACGCCGCCCAGGCCGTGCAATGGGTGGAGGAGCGCTGGCGCGCCTTCTTCGAGTTCATGCTGGGAGAGTGGTTCGAGGAGTCGGCCTGGCCGGCGGCCCTGACGCTCGAGCAGTTCCGCGAGTGGTTCACCGTGCAGCACCACTCCACGGTGTTCGACATGGCGCTGGACTTCGGCATCGAGCACGAGGACTGGGAAGCCGAGGAGGAAGAGGAGGACGACGGCGAACCGGGGCTGCACCGGCTGCACTGAGGCCGTTGGCGTGGCCCGCATGACCCGCATGACCTGTGAGGCGCGCGCCATGCCTGTGGACAAGTCTGTGGAGAAGCCCGAATAACCCTGTGGGCAAAGCTGTGGGCAAGGTTGTGGGCAACCCGCCGCGAACGCCGCCATCCCCACCATGCCGGCGGCGTTGCCCGCCCGTGCCGGCCGCGCCCGTCCCGCCCGACCTTCTTGCCCGCCCCCTCTTTACCGCAGGAAACCCCGGATGTTGAACCGTACCCAGAAGACCCTGATCGGCGTCGTCGCCGTGGCCGTGCTGGCCATGCTGTGGCTGACCGGCAACCATGAGCAGCAGCAGCTCGAGCCGGCCGCGGCGGATGCCGCCGCCGATGCCTCCGCAGCCGCGGCCGCCACCGAGGCGGCCAGCGGCGCGCGCGGCGTGCCGCGCAACGGCACGCTCGACCCGATCAGCATCGACCCGGCGCGCTCCACCGACGTGCTGCCGCAATACCAGGCGGATACGCTGGTGGACGACTACCAGGACAACCCCGGCGCCGCGAACGACCGCTATCGCGGCCAGTATTTCATCGTGGAGGGCGTGGCCGCCGGCGTGCGGCGCGAGAGCGGCGACAACGTGTTCCTCGACATCCGCTCGAACAACCCGGCCGTGGCGGTGCGCGCCAGGCTGCTGCCCCAGCAGATCTGCGGCCCGGCCGGGCGCACCTGCGAAGTGGAGGCGCGCGCCACGATGGTCCGGCGCGGCCAGAAGGTGGCGGTGGAATGCACCGGCGCGGGCCAGGTGGACGGCTCGCCGCTGCTGGAAGGCTGCCTGGTCCGCGGCGGCGCCAACTGAGCGGCGCCGGCGCCTTTCTCCATCGATTCCACGCCCGTTTCCCGGCTTCCGCATGCAAACCCTGCTCTCCGTCCTCGCCCTGACCATCCTGATCGTGACCGCGGTCGGCCTGGTCTCGCCGCCGTTCATCAGCAACGCCTTTCTCAAGGGCCGCCCGGTCGGCCGCCTGCAGATCCTGCTGGTCGGCGTGTTCCTGGCCGCGATCTGCCTGGTGGCGGTCGGCAGCATGGCCACGCCGCCGGCCGCCGGCTGAGCGGCACGCGCGGCGCTTCGGCAGGCCGCTCCCGCGGCTTTGCGATGCCCGCGCCACCCGCGCCGGCCCGGAAATGCCGGACACGAGACTTGCGGGACGCGTCCCGCGGGCGGACCAGCGCGGCCGCTTCGGGTCGCCAACGGTAGCTCCCGCTGTCCGCCAGCCGTCTCCGGCTGGCGTTTTTCCGGGCTGGCGGACCGTTTTTCCCGCTCTGTTCCACCGATTGACCGCGCGGCAACACGCCTAAAGTTGGCGGGCGCGCGTGCCGGGAGCACGCGCCCACCCGCCATGCGCCCAGGAACATCATGAAAAAAGCATTGCTTGCCGCCAGCCTAGGCCTGCTGGCCACCGGCTGCGCCACCTACCAGGCGGTCGTGCCGGTCGACCGCGGCGACCGTATCGCCTCCATGCAGCCGGCCGACGGCACGCTGTTCTGCGTGATCACCAACCAGTCCAGCGGCAACGCCTACCTGGGCGCGCTGCGCGAGTCGCTCGAGGCGCGCGGCTTCGAGTTCAAGCAGCTCGCGCCGGGCTCGTCGGTGGCGGCCTGTCCCTATACCGCCACCTACTACGCGCAGCGGCAGTCGTACTGGCGCGATTTCCTCAGCTCGCTGGACATGGTGGTCTACATCAACGGCGAGCGCGCCGGCCAGGCGAAATACGACGCGCTGCGCAGCGCCGGCGGCATCAACCTGAGCGACCTGATCCCGCCCGGGCAGAAGATCGAGGACGTGGTGGAGCAACTGCTGCCCGGCATGCGGCCCCGGCCGGCCGCCGCCGGCACCGCGCCGTCGGCCCCGGCAGCCCCTTCCGCGCCGGCCGCGTCCGCTACGCCAGCCTGAATACCTCCACCGCCTGACGCAGCTCCTGCGCCTGCTGGTGCAGGCTCTGCGCGGCCGCCGCGGCCTGCTCGACCAGCGCGGCGTTCTGCTGGGTGGCGTTGTCCATCTCGTTCACGGCGCCGTTGACCAGCGCGATGCCCTGCGCCTGCTCGCGCGAGGCCACGGTGATGTCGCCCATCAGCGCGGCGATGCCTTCCACGCGGCGCACGATGTCCTCGATGGCGGCGCCGGCCTGCTGCACCGCCTCGTTGCCGGCGCGCACGTCGGCCACGGTGCGCTGGATCAGCGTCTTGATCTCGCCGGCGGCGCCGGCGCTGCGCTGCGCCAGCCCGCGCACCTCGCCCGCCACCACCGCGAAGCCGCGCCCGTGCTCGCCCGCGCGGGCGGCTTCCACCGCCGCGTTGAGCGCGAGGATGTTGGTCTGGAAGGCGATGCCGTCGATCATGCCGATGATGTCCACCACCTTCTGCGCGTTGCCGTGGATGCCGGCCATCGTGCCGACCACGCGCGCCACCGTGGCGCCGCCGGTGCGCGCGGCCTCGGCGGCGCTGCGCACGGCCTCGTTGGCGTCGTGCGCGCTGTCCGCGTTCTGCTTCACGGTGGCGGAGAGCTCGTCGATGCTCGACACGGTGCGCTCCAGGCTGGTCGCCTGCGCGGCGGTGCGCGCCGACAGGTCGGCGTTGCCGCTGGCGATCTGGCTGGTGCTGCCGGCAATGGCCGCCGCGCTCGCGCGCACGGTGCCGACGATGTCCGACAAACCCTGGCCCACGCCGTCGATGGCGCGCAGCAGCCGGCCCATCTCGTCCTGGCGCCGGCTCGCCATGCGCGTGCCGAGGTCGCCCCCGGCGATGCGCGCCGCGGCCTGGGCGGCGGTGCCGAGCGGCACGCTGACCATGCGCCGCAGCAGCCACCAGAAGCCCGCCGACACCACCAGCGCCAGCGCCACGCCGGCCAGCAGGAAGCGGTCGCGGCTCGCCACCAGCCCGGCGCGCAGCGTCTGCACCGGCACCGAGCCGGCGATGATCCACTGCCAGTCCGGGTAGGTGGTGAAGGCCGTCACGCGCTCGGCCGCGGGCGTGTTGCCCAGCGCCGCGGTGTGCGTCATCACGCCTTGCTTGCCGGCGATCATGTCGCGCACCCAGGGCTTGCCGCCGGCGTCGGTGGCGTTCAGGATCACGCTGCCCTCGGCGGCGCCGCGGCCGACCATCAGGCGGCCCTGGTCGGGGCCGGGGCTCGCGTCGATCACCATGAACTCGCCGTCGCCGCCGACCTGCTTGCGGCGGATGCGGTTCTTCAGCATGGCCAGCTCGGCATTGACGTTGACGCCGACGAACAGCGCGCCCACCACGCGGCCGGTGGCGTCGCGCACGGGCTCGTACTTGCTCATGTACGGCTTGCCGAACAGCCACGCCAGCGCGCGGTAGGCGCGGCCCGACATCAGCGCGGCGTAGGCCGGATGGGTGCGGTCGAGCACCGTGCCCACGGCGCGCTCGCCGCCCTGCTTCTTGAGCGACGTGGTGATGCGCACGAAGTCCTCGCCGCTGCGCGCGAACACCGTGGCGGCGGCGCCGCCGGTGGTGGCCTGGAAGCTGTCGGGAATGGCGAAGTTGCCGTTGAGCGTGACCTCGCCGCTCCTGAAGCGCGGCGTGGCCTGGCCGGCCACCTCCACGGTATCGGCCGCGTCCAGCGTGTACGGGCCGGGCACCTGCGCGGCGAAGCTGAGCATGAAGCGGTCGGACTCCTGCAGCATGGTGTCGTCGAGCTGGCCCACCAGTTCGCGCAGGGTGTCGGCCTCGGCCACGATGGCGTTGCGCGCCTGCGCCTCGAGCAGGTTCATGCTGCTGGCCGACAGGGCCAGCGCGTAGGCGCCGAACACCGCCAGTTGCACCAGCAGCACCACCGCGGCGATGCGCGTGCCGATGCTCCAGGCGCCGGGGTGCAGCCGCGCGCGTAGCGGGCGCGCGGACGGTGGCCTGCCGGAAGACGAGGCGGGGGACGGCGCGGCAGGTCGCGGGGACGGCGCGGCGGCCGGCGCCAGGGGCGCCGCCACGGCATGGACAGTGACAGTTGAACGCAAGAGCAGCTCCGTCAATGAGTGCCATGCGCCACCTGGCGCACGGGCGGCGCGCGCTCTGCGGCGCGTCGCCATTGCGGAGGTTTACGGCGGGCGCGCCGCGGCCTTGACCGCCGCGCGGCGAAATCGCCTAGAAGCGCGGCTCTAGCTTGCGCACGGTGCAGCCGGCGCTTCGTTGTGGTGCATTTTGCCGCGCGTCCTGCCCACGCGCCGCGCCCGATCATGCCCGAACGATCACGCCCGAACGATCATCCCGCCGGCCATCGAGCCAACCATTCAGCCGACCAGCCGGCCCAGCCGCACCACGGTCACGCCGGGGCGCAACTGGCGCAGCGACGGCATCACCAGCACGCAGTCCGGGTAGGGCGTCACCACCGGCTCGCCGTCGCGCCAGCCGATCACGGTGCCGGCCTCGGGGAAGGTCTCCAGCCCGGTGTACGGGCCGGCGAAGCGGAAGTCCATGCTGGCTGCCACCACCGGCTCGGTCACGCGCACCACGCGCTGCGGCCGCGGCGGCTGCAGCCAGCCGGCGGGCACGTCGGCCGCGTCAATGATGCCGGCGTTGAGCAGGAAGCGCGCGGTGCTGTCCTTCGCCACGCTCACCGAAGCGGTTTCCCAGTGCTGGCCGCATTCGATCAGCAGCGCGTTCTTCGCGCTGGCGGCGTCGCCGAAGCCTTCGTAGTCGCGCATGCGGCGGCCTTCGGGGTGGCCTTCGTCGACGATCACGTTGGCCGGCGCGCCGACCGCGCGCGCCAGCTCGATGCCCTTGTCGAGCGGGCCGGAGACGATCAGCGGCAGGCTCTTCTCGTGCATCGAGTGCAGGTCCAGCAGCAGGTCCACGGTGTCGATCACCGGGCGCATGGCGCGCGCGCGGCGCAGCTCGGACGAGTCGCGGCCGGCGTCGTCGAGCACGGCGGCGGTCCACACGCGGTTGAAGTCCTGGTCGACGTAGCGCGAAGCGTCGGGCTTCGCCGCGTCGAACGTGTGGTACGCGTCCACGTTGGCGAAGGCCAGCGTCAGGCGGCCGCGGCGCGGGCGCAGGCCGGCGTCCAGCAGCGCCTTGACGGTGATGGCGCCGCACACCTCGTTGCCGTGCGTGAGCGCGTTGATCATCACGTGCGGGCCGGGCGCGCCGCTGTCGAAGGTGTGCACGTAGGGCACGCCCGCGTTGCCAGCGGCGTAGGGGCGGATGTCGGGGAATTCGACTTCGACCGGATAGGCGTCGAAGGTAGGGACTTGGGTATGCATGTGTGTGGGTTGGCTAGCTTGCCTGTTTGAGCGGGAATCCCGGCGGCCGGAAATCCGGGCGCCGCTGGTGGCAAGCAAATGGCACGCCTGCCGCCGTTTGCCGCCATCGTTGCCATTATTGGTGCATTGCGGTTATTCGTGGATGCCGGCGGCCTGCACGATGGCCTTGTACTTGCCGGTCTCGCGCTTGACGAAGGCGGCGAACTGCGCCGGGCCGCCCGGCGCCACCGCCACGCCGGCCTCGGCCAGCTTCTTCTTCACCTCGGGCAGCGCCAGCACGGCCTGCATCTCGGCGTCGAGGCGCTCGACGACCGCGCGCGGCGTGCCGGCCGGCGCCATCAGCCCGAACCACACGCCCATGTCCACGCCCCTGAGCGCGCTGCTCTCGGCCAGCGCCGGCACGCCGGGCGCCACCTGGGCGCGGTGCGCCTCGGTCACGCCATAGGCCTTGACGCGGCCGGCCTGGATATGGGGCAGGGCGGACGACAGCACCATCACGGCGAGGTCGATCTGGCCGCCGAGCAGGTCGGTCGACATGGCCGACGCGCCCTTGTAGGGCACGTGCGTGATGTTGACCTTGCCCTGCTGCTTGATGAGTTCGCCGGCGAGGTTCAGCGGCGTGCCCACGCCCGACGAGGCATAGGCCAGCTTGCCCGGCTGCGCGCGCGCCAGCGCGATCAGCTCGTCGGCGTTCTGCGCCGGCAGCCCGGGCTTGCCCACCAGCACCATCGGCTGCGTGCCGACGAAAGTGATGGGCGCGAGGTCGCGCTCGCCGTCGTAGCGCACGGCGGGATTGGTCAGGCGCGCGATCGAGACCTCGCTGCCCGAGCCCATCAGCAGCGTGTAGCCGTCCGCGTCGGCCTTGACCACCCTAGCCGCGCCGATGGTGCCGCCGGCGCCGCCGAGGTTCTCGATCACCACGCTCTGGCCCAGGCGCTTGCCGAGCTCCGGCGCGATGGTGCGCGCCACCAGATCGACGCTGCCGCCGGCGGTGTAGCCCACCACCAGCGAGATCGGCCTGGCGGGCCAGCCCGCCGCGCCGGCGACGCCGGCAAGCAGGCACAAGGACGCGGCGGCGGCCGCGCGCAGCAGTTTGTTCATGGCTCTCTCCCTTCGTGGATTCGTGGTCTCGCCGCCGTGCGCATGTATGGATATGCGGATATGGCGATGTGCGGCGATCTTAGAGAGCGGGCGGGCGCAGCAACGTGCGGCTTTGGCAACGGCGCTTGCCGAATCGGCAAGGCGGCGCGGGAAAAGGAAAAAGCTAGGCGGCGGTGGCGGCGCGCCAGAAGGCCTCGGCCAGCGCGCGCATGGGCGCGCGCGTGCGGTACAGCAGGATCTGCATGGCGAGGTCGGACTCGCCGCCGGCCTCCAGCCCCGCGCGCACCAGACGCCCGGCATGGAGGTCGTCGGCGATCAGCCGCGCCGGCAGCCACGCCAGGCCCATGCGCTGGCGCACCATCTCGTGCACCGACTCGGGGAAATCGCTCACCGCGATCACGTCCAGCCGCGCGGCCAGCCGGCGCCGCGCGATCTCGCCGTCGACCATGCGGCCCAGCGTGAGCGTCTCGGCATACGCGATCATCGGCACCGGCGCGTGCCGGCCGCGCGCCTGCAGCTTGTACTGCGGGCCGCCGCCGGGCGCCGCGGCGCTCACGCAGACCAGCCGCTCCTCGCCGGCGAGATAGCGCTGGTAGCGCGCCTCGTCCAGCGTCACCGGCTGCTCGGGCGAGTTGTAGCAGAGCAGGAAGTCGGCGTCGCCCTCGGTGAACATGGCCAGCGCGTCGTGCGTGGGGAACGTCGACAGGCGCGTGCGGAAGCCCGCCGCCACCGGGTCGTGGCGCAGCGCGTGGCGCAGGCCCGCCAGCCACGCCGGCACCATCGAGCGCGCCAGCGTCTTGCCGGTGGCGATCACCACCGTGCTGGCATCGGCGCGGTGCGCCGCGCGCAGCGACAGGCGCGCCTCGTCCAGCGTGCGCAGTGCGTCCCCGGCGGCTTCGAGGAACTGGCGGCCTTCGTCGGTCAGGCGCACCGGGAACACGCTGCGGTCGATCAGCGGCGCGCCGGCCCACACTTCCAGCGCCTGCATGCGGCGCCCGAACGCGGGCGGCGTGACGTTGCGCAGCTCGGCCGCGCGCGCGAGGCTGCCCGCCTGGGCCAGGCACACGAAATCCTCGAGCCAGCGGATATGCATGGGAAGGTGCGGTGAAGTTGACGGTCGATGAAGCGGCGCGGACATTGTAGCGGCATGCCGGCACCATGCAGGCTTCTACTGGACACCGCGCGGGCGCCATACGCGTGCCATACATGGGCCATACGGGCGCCGCGCGAGTCGGGTAGAATTTTTCGCATGGCCCTCTTCAAGCGCAGCGCCGCGTCCTCCTCCAGTTCCCCGCCGGACAGTGCCTCGGGCAATGCGCCGAGAAGCGCGCCAGGAAGCGCGAAACCGGGAAGCGCGAAAGGCAGCGCGAAAGGCAGCGCGCCCGCCGAGTACACCATCGACGAACTCGCGCGCGCGGCCGGCACCACGGTGCGCAACGTGCGCTCCTACCAGGACCGCGGCCTGATCGACCCGCCCGAGCGGCGCGGCCGCGTCGGCATCTACACGCAGGCGCACCTGGGCCGCCTGCGCCTGATCAACCACCTGCTGGCGCGCGGCTACACGCTCAACAACATCCAGGAACTGCTCAAGGCCATCGTCGAAGGCCACGACCTGCGCTCCATCCTCGGACTGGAATCCGCCATCGCCAGCCCGTGGACCGACGAAGTGCCGCGGCACTACTCCTACCTCGCGCTGGCCAGGCTGTTCGGCCGCGCGGTGTCGCGCCCGGCGCTGACCAAGGCCATCGCGCTGGGGCTGCTGGAGCCGGACGGCATGGGCTACCTCGCGCGCAGCCCGCGCACGCTGGCCGCCGGCGCCGAAATCGCGCGCGCGGGTTTCCCGATCGAGGACGTGCTCGCCATCATCGAACATGCGCGCGGGCATTTCGAAGCGGTGTCGGACCGCATCGTGGCGATGGTGGTGCGCGAGCTGGACCGCTTCGGCGAAGGCAAGCTGCCACCGCCGCAGGACGTGCCGCGGCTGGTGGACATCCTCTGGCGTATCCGCCCGCTGGCGATGGTGGCGGTGGAAGCGGAGATGATGCGGGCGCTGGAGTTGTCAGCGAACAAGTATCTTGGAGATCGGGTGGCGGCGATTATTGAGCATTTGCATGATGGGGAGGGGCGGGCCTGAGCGGCTTGGCTTTTTTTGGTTATTTGGTTTTTTAAGACAAAGGCTTTAAAGAATTAAAGTCAGATTCAAAGGCTTAACTTCAAGGTCAACGGCTGAACGTCAAAGTCAACATCAAAGTCAAAGGCTTTCGCTCCCCCGGAGCGACCTACTTTCTTTTCCCCGAAAAGAAAGTAGGCAAAGAAAGCGGGCTGCCTGGCCGGCAGGGGCAGAAACATTGGGGTTACTGGTCTTGCTGGTTTCGTCGTGGGGACGGTGGTTCTGCTGGCATCCTGCCGTTACCGGTGCGAGCGGCCACGATCTGGCTGGCGGTATGGGTTTCGGGGTCAGACCTATGATGGCCGGCACACTGCTGGTTCGGCCATCTGCCGTTACCGGTTTTGGCGGTCACGGCGTAGCACCGGCACTGGTTTCGTGGCGGGCGTGGTGGACCCAGCGCAGGTGTGTTGGGTTGCTGGAACCGGGATTGCTTTTCAGCCGTCCGGCACTGCGTTCAAACAGGGGCCACCACGCCCACCACGAAACCAGCACCGTCCCTATGCCGCACCCATCCGCCCCGGTCGCGGCAGCAGCCCGAAGGGCCTGGACCTCCGCCATCATGCAGCGCCACCACGAATCGAACACCACCCGAGAGACAGTGGCCGCCAAAACCGGTACCGGCAGAATCCCAGCAGAACCACCGCCCCCACCACGAAACCACCAACAAGAGAAATCCCAACGTTTCTGCCCCTGCCGGCCAGGCAGTCCGCTTTCTTGGCTTACTTTCTTTTCGGATAAAAGAAAGTAAGTCGCGCCGGGGGCGCGAAAGCCTTTGACTTTGATGTTGACTTTGACGTTAAGCCTTTGACCTTGAAGCTAAAGCCTTTGACTTTGAACCCCAAAACCGTCCCCCTCAAAAAGACCCCCTAATAGAAGGCGCCCGCAAAGAAACCCCCGCTCTCCGCGAATTCTCCTCAATCTCCGCGATCAGCGGCTCAATCCTCGCGAGTTGCGCGCGGTTATCGTGATCCCACGGATGAAACCCCGGCCGGAAATAATCGAACCACTCCGGGATCATCCTGCGCAGCACCCCCGGCTTGCCCCACAGAAACCACATCACCCCACCAAACCCACGCAGCTTGTTGCGGCACTCGCGGTCGGCCATCACCAGCCGCACGTGGAACACGAACACCATCGCCCAGAACGTCGCGGTGGTGGTCAGCATGGTGAAGGTGCGCAGCAGGTAGCGCGACAAGCCCGGCTTCATCACCGTGTTCCACACGTCGTAGGCCACCGCCTTGTGCTCGGTTTCCTCGAGCGCGTGCCAGATCCACACCTGGTGGTAGCCCGGCTCGGAGCCGCCCATCTGCTCCGGGTCCGCCAGCAGGCCGCCGGCCAGCATCGCGGTGTAGTGCTCCAGCGCGATGGTGTGGGCGAGCTGCCATGACTTCGGCAGGATGCGGCGCAGCAGGTTGAGCAGCTTGGCCACGGTGTTGTCGAGCTGCGCGGCGGGCAGGCCGGCTTCGCTCATCAGGCGGTTGTAGAGGATGTGCTCGCGCGTGTGCATCGCTTCCTGGCCGATGAAGCCGGCGATGGCGCGCTTGAGTTCGGGGTCGGCCACGTCGTCGCGGTAGGCGCGCACGCTGTCCATGAAGAAGCGCTCGCCGGCCGGGAAGAAGATCGACAGCGCGTTGACGAAATGGGTGACGTGGCGGCCCCGCACGTGCCAGTCGGCGATGCGGCTGGCGGGCAGGTGGGGATGCACATCGCGTCGGACTGGCATCATGATCGGAACTCCTGTCTAGGCTTGGATGGCGTGGGGCGCGGGCTGCGCGACGTTGCCGCATTCGGCGAGGAAGTGCAGCAGGTCCGCCGCCACGCGCTGCGGGTCTTCTTCCATCGGGACGTGGCCGAGGCCAGCATAGCGCTGCAGGCGCGCGCCGGGAATGCGCCCGGCGAAGGCCTGCGCGTGCGCGGGCGGAATCCAGCGGTCGCGCTCGCCCCACAGCACCAGCGTGGGTGCGCGGATGCCGGCCAGCGCGTCGGTGTCGAGCGCCGCGAAATCGAGCCTGGGCACCATGCGGCCCACCGCCTCGCGGCTGCCCTCGGCGTAGAAAAAATCGACGTAGCGGCGGAAGGTGGCTTCGTCCACGCGCGCGGCGTCGCCGTAGACGTCGCGCGTGGCGGCGCGGATGATGGCCTCGGGCAGCATCCACGGCGCCGACCAGCGCACCGGCGCGTGGTTGAACAGCGCGATGTAGAGCGGCAGCTTCATCGGGAAGCCGGCCGCGTCGACCAGCACCAGCTTGTCGACCTGGGCCGGGCGGCGCGCGGCGAGGTCCCACGCGATCAGGCCGCCGAGCGAGTTGCCGATCACGCTGGCGCGCCGCAGGCCGATGGCCTGGCAGAAGGCGTCGATGAAGCGGCGGTACATGTCCACGTCCATCGTGGCGATGCGCCCGCGCGCGTCGCGCAGCGGCCCGGTCAGGCCGAACGGCGGCAGGTCCACGCGCAGCACGCGGTAGCGCTGCGACAGCGCCGGCAGCACGCCCTGCCATGTATGCAGCGACGCGCCGAAGCCGTGGATCAGCAGCAGCGGCTCGCCGTCGGGCGCGCCTTCGTCGGTGTAGTGGACCAGCGCGCCCATCACCTGCACCCAGCGCGAGGCCGGCAGCGCGTAGCGGCGCGCCAGCGTCTCGCGCGACAGGCTGAACAGGCCGATGCGGCCCTGGCCGAACCAGCGCGTGAAGGCGCCGGGCGGGCGCCGCAGGCGCGCGTCCGCGGCGGCGGCGCGGCTCATGGCGCGTCTCCGCCGCCGGCGGGCCTGGCCGCCACGGTGCCGCCCGCGGACGCGGGCTTGCCGAGCGGGCTCTTGCGGCGCGCCTCGCGCACCACCAGCGACTGGTAGGCGGCGGGCAGCAGCCGCGCCATCAGGTCGGCGGCCACCGCGTCGGGCCCGATCAGCACGCGGCGGCGATCATGGCGCACGCCGTTGAGGATCACGCGCGCGGCCTTGTCGGCGCTGGTGATGAAGAACTTCTCGAAGTCGTCGCGGCCCTGCTGTTCGTTCTCGACCAGGAAGCCGGCGACGTTGGGCGCGATGCGGCTGGCCTGCGCGATGTTGGTCTTGATGCCGCCCGGATGCACGCAGGTGGCGGAGACCCCGCAGCCGAGCAGGTCCAGTTCCTGGCGCAGCGATTCGGTGAAGCCGCGCACCGCGTACTTGCTGGCGTTGTAGCCGCTCATGCCGGGCTGCGCGAAGATGCCGAAGATGCTGGAGGTGTTGACGACGTGGCCTTCGCCGCTGGCCTTGAGGTGCGGCAGGAAGGCTTTCGTGCCGTGCACCACGCCCCAGAAGTTGATGCCCATGATCCATTCGAGATCGTCGTAGCTCATGCCGTCGATGGTGCTCGACAGCGCCACGCCGGCGTTGTTGAAGATCAGGTTGACGCGGCCGTGCGCGTGCGCGGCCTGCGCGGCCCACGCATGCATGGCGGCGCGGTCGGCCACGTCCACCACGTGCTGCGTGACCATCAGCGCGGGCGCGGCGCGCATGACCTCGCCCACGGTCTGCGCCAGGCCGGTCTGGTCGCGGTCCGACAGCGCGAGCTGGCAGCCTTCGCGCGCCAGCGCCACGGCCAGCGCGCGGCCCATGCCGGAGCCGGCGCCGGTGATGGCCGCCACCTTGTTCCTGAATTGCTTCATGCGGGAGTCTCCTCGCGGGTCGTTTGTTCTTGGTGGTTGTTTCTTGCCTGGCTCATGCGCGGCTCATGCCTGGGCAGCCGGCGCCGGCTGCCGCGCGGCCGCGGACAGTTGCGGGTGCATCAGCGAGCGGGTCTCGTAGTCGGCCATGTCGAAGCGCGCGGTGGCGCGGCGGAACTGCCAGGTGAAGCCCGGCCACAGCGTGGTGTTCTTGCCGGTCTTGGGGTCGAGATACCAGCTCGCGCAGCCGCCTTCGGACCAGATCGCGCGCGCCAGCTTGCGCTGCAGCCCGGCGTTGTAGTCGCGCTGCGCCGGCGCGCGCACGTCGATGGCCTGCACGCGGTGCCGGCCCATCGCCTTGAGCGCGCCGAGGATGTAGTTCACCTGCGACTCGATCATGAACACCATCGAGCTGTGGCCGAGGCCCGTGTTCGGCCCCACCACCATGAACAGGTTGGGAAAGCCCGCCACGGTGGTGCCGAGATAGGCCTCGGCGCCGTCGCGCCAGGCGTCGAGCAGGTCGATGCCGCCGCGCCCGAGGATGGCGCCGCGCGGAATCGGGTCGGTGGCGTGGAAGCCGGTGCCGAAGATGATGCAGTCGGCCGGGCGGCGGCTGCCGTCGCGCATGACGATGGCGTCTTCCTCGACGTGGCCGATGCCCGCCGTCACCACGTCCACGTTGGCGCGCGCGAGCGCCGGGTAGTAGTCGTTGGAGATCAGCACGCGCTTGCAGCCGATGGTGTAGTCCGGCGTGACGGCGGCGCGCAGCGCGGGGTCGCTCACCTGCCGGCGGATGTGGCCGCGCGCGATGCGCTCCACCGCCTTCATCAGCTTGGGGTGCACCACGAAGCCGAGCACGCGCGACTCCAGCATCCAGTAGATGCCGCCGCGCACCAGCTTCTGCGTGAACGGCAGGCGGCGGAACAGCCAGCGCTCGGCCGCGGAAACGGTGCGGTCCGGCTTGGGCATGATCCACGGCGGGGTGCGCTGGAACAGGTCCAGGTGCGCCACGCGCGGCGCGATCTGCGGCACGAACTGGATGGCGCTGGCGCCGGTGCCGATCACCGCCACGCGCTTGCCGGCCAGCGCGTAGTCATGGTTCCAGTGCTGCGAATGGAAGGTCTCGCCGCGAAAGCGCTCCAGCCCCAGGATGGCCGGGTACGCGGGCCGGCTCAGGCCGCCCATGCCGGACACCAGCACGCGCGCCTGCACGCGCTTGCCGTCGGCCATCTCCAGCTGCCAGGTGCCGCTGGCCTCGTCCCACGCGGCGCGGCGCAGTTCGTGGCGCAGGCGCAGGTGCGGGCGCAGGCGGAACTGGTCGGTGCAGCGCTCCAGGTAGGCGCGGATCTCCGGCTGCGGCGAGAACATGCGCGACCAGTCCGGGTTGGGCGCGAACGAGAACGAATAGAGATGCGACTGCACGTCGCAGGCGCAGCCCGGGTAGTGGTTGTCGCGCCAGGTGCCGCCGACCGAGCCGGCCTTCTCGAACACGGCGAAGTTGTGCAGGCCAGCCTGCTTGAGGCGGATCGCCATGCCCAGCCCGGCGAAGCCGCTGCCGATGATGGCGATGTCGCAATACTGGGTCGGACCGGCGCCGCCGGGGCCCGGCGGCTGGGGTCCGGCGGTGGACAACTCGGGGGGCAGGTCCGCTGGCGCGTTCATAGGCTGTCTCTCGTGCCGCGGGCGCGCCGGGCGGGGTGCCCTGACGCGCCGCAACATCATTGATTGTGACATTGATGGATGTCATCGTAGGCAGCGCGGCAGCGCGGGTCAATGCCGGGATTGGAATGTCGCTTCTAATTTTTGGCGGATTTTAGCGGGCCGTTCGCCGTATTAAACGGTGACTAGGCGCGTTTTGGCCGCACTGGCAAGCGTACCCACCGCTGCGTTTGAAACCGCCGGAGGCGGGAGCACGGCGCCGGCCAGTCCGCTGCCGGTGCCGGCACGCCCTAGGCGCGCCCGCCGCCGAGCACGCGCCGGCGCCAGGCGTTCGGGGTTTCCCGCGTCCAGCGCTTGAATGCGTGGCTGAACGCGCTCTGCTCGGAAAAACCGAGCAGCATGGCCAGTTGCGCGAGGCTGACGGCGGGATCGGCCAGGTAGTGCTCGGCCTGCGCGCGGCGCACGCCGTCGACCAGCGCCGAGTAGTTCATGCCGCGCGCCTGCAGCCGCCGCTGCAGCGTGCGCACCGGCAGGCCCAGATGGGCGGCCACGCTGGCGATGGGCACCTCGCCGCGCGGCAGCGCGTGGCCGATGAACGCGCGCGCCTGCGCGATCTCGCCGCCGCCGTCCGCCTCGAGCGCGCGCAACTGGGCCTGGGCGATGCGCGCCATCTGCGCCTGCATCTCGGCGTCGGCCTGCAGCGAGGGGCGCGCCAGCAGCGCCGGGTCGATGTGCAAGGCATGGCGGCCGGCGTCGAACGCCACCGGGCAGCCGAACACCCGCGCGTAACCGTCGGCATGGCCGCCGGGCGGCGCGGCGTGCGGAAACTCGATGCGCTCGGCGAAGAAGCCCTCGCCGAGCAGCCAGCGCGCGAAGCAGATCCAGGTGGCCATGTGCAGCTCGTGCGCGTGGCGCGAGAGCGGGCCGTGCAGCGCCTCCCACGTCATGCACGCGCCGCGCGCCGTTTCCATCAGGCGGGTGCGGCCGATGTCGTTGGCCAGCACTTCATAGCGGATGCCTTGCAGGATGGCCTCGCGCACGGTCGGCGTGGTCAGCACCACGTAGCCCATCTCCGCATAGTGGCGCGGCTTGAAGCCGGCGCCCGCGTGCAGCCCGGCCAGCGGGTCGCCGGTGGCGCGCGCGAGCGCGTCGAGCAGGGCCAGGTAGTCGGCCGCGGGCACGCGCGCGGCGGGACCGGCGGCGGCGTCGGACAGCGCCGGATCGAGCCCGGCCAGCGCGAGCAGGCGGACCGGCGCGATGCCGGCGGCCTCGCCGTGGTCGAGCACGGTGCGCAGGTAGGGCAGCGAGACGGTGCCGCCGGCAGCGCCGGCGGCCGCATTGGCGCGTGGCATCAAATGACCTGTCATGCGGAATCAAGACCGGGGGCCGATCTTGATCCAGACTGCGGCGAGCGTCAATGCGGGCAATCGACAACGATCGACGAGTTCACGCAGTCCCGAGGCGCACGAGAACAAGAGAAGGAGACACCATGCACGCCCCATGCACCGCGCCGCCCGGCGCGCTCTCGCGGCGCGGCTTCCTCAAGGTCGGGCTCGGTTTTTCCGCGGCGCTGGCCTGCGCGGGACTGCTCCCGGCGCTGAGCGGCTGCGCGCCCGCGCCCACGAACCCGGCCGCCGGCATGCGCTTCCTGCGCGACGGCGACGTGGCGCTGTTCGGCGCGCTGCTGCCCGCCGTGGCCGACGAGCTGGCCGCGCGCGAGCCCGGCCAGCGCGCGCTGCATCTCGGCCAGGCGCTGCACAATATCGACGACACCTGCGCGGCGATGGACGCCAACGCGCGCGCCGAGCTGCGCAAGCTGCTGGACCTGCTGGCCATCGGCCCGCTGCGCCGGGTGCTGGGCGGCGTGCGCGACGACTGGCGGCACACCGACGCGGCGCAGGCGCGGCGCTTTCTCGCGCGCTGGCGCGCGAGCCGCTTCGCCACGCTGAACGCGGGCGCCGTGGTGCTGGTCAAGCTGTGCGGCGTGGCCTATTACCTGCTGCCCGCCGCGTGGGCCGGCGCCGGTTATCCCGGCCCCAATCCCACCGTCTTCAACGCACTGCACGCCTGACGCCATGACCGTACCCGACCTCTACAGCGCCGGCATCGCGTCCGGCTGGAACGTGGTGGACGCCGCCACGCTCGCCGCGCCGCTCGCGCTCGACGCCGACGTAGCCATCGTCGGCAGCGGCGCCGGCGGCGGCGTGGCCGCCGAGATCCTCAGCGATGCCGGCCTGCGCGTGGTGCTGCTCGAGGAAGGCGCGCTGCGCACCTCCGGCAGCTTCCGCGACATGGACGAAGGCCGCGCCTACCGCGAGCTCTACCAGGAGGGCGCGGCGCGCGCCACCGCCGACGGCGCCATCGCCATCCTGCAGGGCCGCGCGGTCGGCGGCAGCACCACCGTGAACTGGTCGTCGAGCTTCCGCACGCCGCCGCAGACGCTGGCGCACTGGGCCGCGCACCACGCGGTGAGCGGCCACGCCGCGGCCGACATGGCGCCGTGGTTCGCGCGCATGGAGGCGCGCCTGTCGGTGGCGCCGTGGGGCATGGCGCCGAACGGCAACAACGGCGTGCTCAAGCGCGGCTGCGACAAGCTGGGCTGGGAGTCGCACGTGATCCCGCGCAACGTGAGGGGCTGCTGGAACTCCGGCTACTGCGGCCTGGGCTGCCCGGTCAACGCCAAGCAGTCGATGCTGGTGTCGACCATCCCCGCCGCGCTGGCGCGCGGCGCCACGCTCGTGCACCGCGTGCGCGTGCGCGCGTTCGCGCACGACGGCAAGACCGTCGGCGCGCTCGCCGGCGAGGCGCTCGGCGCCGACGGCCGCACGCCCACCGGCGTGGCGGTGACGGTGCGCGCGCGCCACTACGTGGCCGCCGGCGGCGCCATCAACACGCCGGCGCTGCTGCTGCGCTCGCGCGCGCCGGACCCGCACCAGCGCCTCGGCCTGCGCACCTTCATCCATCCGGTCAACCTGAGCATCGCGGTGATGCCGGAGCAGGTCGACCCGTATTACGGCGCGCCGCAGTCGGTCGCCTCGGACCACTTCCAGTGGAAAGACGGCGCCACCGGCGCGATCGGCTACAAGCTCGAAGTGCCGCCGCTGCTGCCCGGCATCAGCGCGGGCGTGTTCGGCAGCGTGGGCGAGGCGCTGCGCGCCGACATGGCCGCGCTGCCGCGCACCAACGCCATGCTGGCGCTGCTGCGCGACGGCTTCGTGCCGCACAGCGAAGGCGGGCGCGTGCGCATCGCCGGCGACGGCAGCCCGGTGCTCGACTACGACATGAACGACTACCTCTGGGACGGCGTGCGGCGCGCGTGGCTGAGCATGGCCGAGGCGCAGTTCGCCGCCGGCGCGCTGCGGGTACGGCCGGCGCATCTCGACGCGCCGTATTACGCCGACTGGGCCAGCGCGCGCGCGGGCATCGCCGCGCTGCCGCTGGCCAAGTTCCGCGCGGCGCTGTTCTCGGCGCACCTGATGGGCGGCTGCGGCATGAGCGACGAGCCGCGGCTCGGCGTGGTGGACAGCGGCGGCCGCCATCACCAGTTGAACAACCTGTCGGTGCTGGACGGCTCCGTGTTTCCCACCAGCATCGGCGCCAACCCGCAGTTGTCGGTGTTCGCGCTGAGCGCGCAGAACGCGCACGGGCTGGCCGCGCGGCTGGTGCGGTGAGCGCCGCCCGGCCGCCCCACGCAAGAGGGGTAAAACAAAGCGGTGCGCGCTCGCGCGCTTCAAGTCCACAATTAAAACGGGCGCGCAAGGAGCCGGCGCGCCCCGCGCGCGGCGCCACGACGCAGGAGGCGGGGTCCGAGGCAGCGTTGGAGACAACGTTAGAGGCAACCCTCAAATTTTGCGCTTGTGAAACGCTCGCGGCGCTGGCTAGGCTCCGTACAACCGTTTCAAGCATCCGTTTGCCGACAGAGCAGGGAGCAGGAACGGCATGGCATTTTGCTGGGGTTCGATGCATGACAAGACAAGAGGCGCCCCCCATGAAGACCGGTAAAGGCACGGCAGGAGACACCAAGGCCCGCATTCTCGACGCCACCGAGCGCTTGTTCATCGAGGTCGGCTACGAAGGCACCTCGCTCAGGCAAGTGACCTCGCGCGCGATCGTCAATCTGGCCGCGGTCAACTATCACTTCCGCAGCAAGGAAATCATGATGCAGGCGGTGCTCGGGCGCCGCCTCGACCCGCTCAACACGCGGCGCCTGGCCGTGCTCGACGCCTGCGAGGCGCGCTGGCCCGGCAACCAGATCCGCTGCGAGCACGTCATGGGCGCGCTGTTCGTGCCCGCGCTGCAGATGGCGCGCGAGCCGGAGCTCGGCGGCCCGTCGTTCCTGCGGCTGCTCGGCCGCGTGTACTCGGACACCTCGCCGTTCATCCAGTCCTACCTGCTCGGCCACTACGCGCCGGTGTTCGGCCGCTTCTCGGGCGCCTTCGCGCGCGCGCTGCCGGAGATCCCGCCGCAGGAGCTGGGCTGGCGGCTGAACTTTGCGCTCAAGGCGCTGGCCGGCGTGCTGGCCGGCGACGAGCTCGGCAACCTGCTGCCGGCCTTCACGCAGGGCAAGGACGTGAGCGACGCGCAGGTGCTGGCGCAGTTGAGCGCGATGGTGATCGCCGCGCTCAAGGCGCCGGTGCCGGCCAGCCAGCAACTGTGCGCGCTGCAGGACGTGTTCGTGATCGGCGAGGCCCAGCACGCCGAGGAACGCGCCACGCAGGCCTCGCTCGACGGCCTGGTGGCCGAGCAGGCGCAGCGCGCCGACGCGCACGCCGCGGCCGCGCGCAAGACGCGCCGCACCGCGCGCAACGAGGGCGCCACGCGCGCCGCCGTCACCAGCATGGCGGTGCGCGGCGCGCGCGAGCACCCGCCCATCGTCTTCCCGAGCAATCCGCTCGACGACTGGATGCGTACCCGCTCCAGGACCTAGCGGCGCGTCCCGCGCGCCGGCCGACCGCCGGCGCGCACGGCCGCGCCTTCCGCCGCCCGGCCGCGCGCTTCGCCCGGTGGCGGGGTCTTGCCGTTCCACGATCCCCGCCGCCGCCCCGGCGACCCGCGCCCGGGCAATCCGCTTCGCCGACCCGCCGCGTGCCGCGAGCACGCGCCGGCCCGCTGCTGCCCGCGTTTTCGCGCCACGCGCGCCTGGCGCAGCACGGTGCCGTGACAGGAGACCCGCATCATGAAGCCACTCTCTTTCCAGACGCTGCGCCAGGCCTTGCGCGCATTCCCCGGGGCCCGGCCCGCCGGCCTGCTGCGCGGCCTCGCCGCCGCCGGCGTGATCGCAATGGCGCTGCCGGGCGCCGCGCATGCCCAGGCATCCGTCACACCAGCCACCGCCGCCACCGCCGCCACGCCCGCCGGCACCGCCTACGACGGCCTGTCCGCGCAGCAGCAGGCCGCGCTGCTCTCGAAGCAGGTCGCCGGTGGCGAGCTCGCGAAGCTGCCCGACGAGCAGCTGCTGGCCGTGTTCAACGCGCTCCAGCCCGAGACGCCGCTGCTGTGGGCCAAGGCGGAGGTGAGCCGCTATCCCGAGTACGAGTACTGGATGACGCGCCAGGAGCGCCTCAACGGACAGTGGCAGGACCAGCCCGCGCGCATGCTGATCCGCTACCGCCACGCGCCGCGCCAGCTCTATGCGAAGTGGCTGCCCGGCGGCAGCCAGGCCGGCCAGGAGATCCTCTACGACGAGACCCGGCGCAAGGACGAGATGTACGGCCACCTGGGCGGGCTGCTGGGCTTCACCTCGATGTGGATCGCGCTCGACGGCACCATCGCGCGCGCGCAGTCCAACCACACCGTGCGCGACCTCGGCTTCCAGTACGTGGTGGCGATGCTCGAGCGCGACGCGCGCTCGCTGCGCGCGGCCGGCCTCTCCGAGCGCTTCGCGCGCGCCGAGATCGTGCAGGAGCAGGGCACGCGCATGGTGGCGCTGACCTGGGAGCTGCCCGCCGGCGCGCCGCGCTACTACGCCAAGCGCGTGCAGCTGATGCTGGACCTCAAGAACCCGTGGCCGCGCGTGGAGACCGCGTGGGACGCCGATGGAAACATGGTGGAGAAGATTGTCTTCGAGAAGGCCGTGCGCAAGACATTCGACGCCGACACGTTCGACGCGAAAAACGGCGACTACAGGTTCTGAAACCATGCCGCCGGACCCGGCGCCGCGCGGGGAAGCCGCGCGCGCCGTTTGAATTGCGCCGCGCACGCGGGCGCGCCGCGGTTTGAACAGGCGGCGCGAGCGCCTGCATGGCGGTGGCGGGCGCGCGGCGCGCGGTGTTTGGAACGGGCGCTCTATTGACGCTCGCGCGGGCGAACGGCGAGAGTCACTGCACAACAGGTCATATACAAGACCGGACAAACCGGCACGACACAAAAATACAAAACCGATAAAAAGGAGACAAACGATGGCCCGCTTGAATGTATTCAACGGCCTTGCGGCGCTGGCTGGCACAAGCCTGGCGCTGACCCTCGCCGGCTGCGGCGGCGGCGATGCGCCGAGCCCCGGCTCGGCCGAGGTCGCATCCTGCGCCAGCACCGGCAGTTGCCCCGCCAGCGGCCCCGCGCAGTCCGGCCCCGCGCCGGCGCCGCTGTGCCCGGCCTCGCTCGACTACGCCACCGTCTACACCGGCGGCTCGGGCGGCGGCGAATTCGTCAAGATGCAGTTCGACACCACGGCGCTCACGTACCGGCTGCAGATCCTCGCGTCGCCGGTGCCCAAGGCGCCCGGCAGCGTGCAGCCCACGCGCGCCGGCGTGACCTACACCGGCACCATCGCCCGCCTGACCTCGCTGCCCAGCGCCGAGCAGAACCGCTGCGCGCTGGCCATCCGCAGCGCGGTGCCGTCCGACGGCGGCGCGCAGGCCGTCATCGACCCCGCCGACCCGCCCATCATCTTCGTCGGCAACGGCGTGGCCGGCGGCGGCATCCCGGGCGCGACGATCTCCTATCCCGGCGTGGACCTCGGCATCGGCGCGCCGATCGGCGCCATCCCCGCGAAGACCTTCCCGATCTACCCGGTGCTGGCGTTCGCCGAGACCGAGACGGACTTCGCCAAGGTGGCGGGCACCTACAACATGCTGGGCTACCACCTGGTGCCGTCGGGCGGCAACCTGTTCCCGGCCGGCAACTTCATCCCCGCCACCGCGCAGACCGTCGAGACCCTGAACGCGGACGGCACCTGCACCGCGGCCAGCGGCAGCTGCCGGTCCACCGGCAACCCGTGGCGGCCGCGCGCGCAGAACGACGGCGCGTTCGAGAGCAACAACGACGCCGGCACGCGGCAATACCCGTTCTTCTACACGCAGTCGCTGGTCAGCGGCCCCACCACCAAGGCCAAGGGCATCCTGGTCGCGGGCAAGCTCAACGGCGCGCTGGTGCCGCTGCTGATCCGCACCGGCTACGCGCACATCGACCTGACCGACCTGCTCGACCCGATCAACGTGGACGACGAATCGGGCCTGGCCTTCCTCGCCCCGGCCGCCACGCTGACCAGCGCGCAGCTCAACGGCTCCTACGTCGGCTCGGGCAGCGATTTCGTCTACACCTCGTCGATCGTGCAGGACAAGCTGGTCGGCCTGGTCGACCCGCTCACCACCAACGTCAAGGGCGCCTTCCAGCTCGACTTCTCGCAGGCCCGCCCGGGCCAGATCGGCACCACCGACAACAGCGGCACCACCGGCACGCTGATCGCCACCGGCCACGCCTTCGCGCACCTCGCGGGCACCGGCGGCGCCAACCCGACCTTCCGCGTCAGCGTATTCGCCAGCCCCTGAGCCGGCGGGCATCGAAGCCTGCCGCGCGCGCCCGGAGGAGGCGCGCGCGGCGGCCGGCAGCGCACGGTGCCGCCTCACGGCACCCGCGCGGAAAAACAGAACAACAGGCCAGGAACCACGCGCCGCACACAAGGCGCTTCAGGAGACAGACATCATGCACAAGGCCCCCCTTTTCCCGTCGTCCGGCGCGCGGCCGGCGTTCTCTTCGCCGGCCCGCGCGCACCGCGCGTCCCGGCTGGCGTGCTACGCGCTGGCGCTCGCCGGCGCCGCGCTGCTGGCCGCCTGCGGCGGCGGCGGCGACGGCGACCACACCAGCGCCGCGCCGGCCGCGGCGATCCCCGTGCGGCTGTGCCCGGCCGCGCTCGACTACACCACCACCTTCACCGGCGGCACCGGCTCGGGCGAGCTGGTCAAGGTGCAGATCGACACCAGCAAGATGACCTGGCAGGTGACGTTCCTCGATTCGTCGGTGCCGCGCGCCACCGGCACCGTGCAGCCCACGCGCAGCGACACCGCCAGCGGCAGCAACGTGATGAGCGGCAAGCTGCAGCCCGAGACCGGGCTGCCCACCGAGAAGCTCAACCAGTGCGCGTTCCAGCTCGCCGGCGCCAGCCTGGACCCGAACCGCCCGGCGCGGCTGTTCGTGGGCGAGGGCGTGGCCGGCGGCACCATCCCCGGCGCGCGCATCCAGTTCGACGGCGTGGCCGGCGCGGGCGTGGTGCCCGACACCACCTTCCCGTACTTCCAGTTCATCGGCTTCGCGCAGACCGAGACCGACCTCGGCAAGATCGCCGGCCAGTACAACGGCTCGGGCTTCCACGAGGTGCCGTCGAAGAACTTCCAGACCGTGGCGCAGGACTACCGCATGACGCTGGCGGCCGACGGCTCGTTCCTGGTGTGCGACAACAAGCCCGGCGGCACCTGCGCGCAGAAGGGCAACAAGTTCGTGCCCACCGCCGGCGGCGCGCTGCTGTCGACCAACTACGCGGCCGAGCTGCCGCCCACGCTGGGCGGCACGCTCGGGCGCGCCTACCTGATCGTGGGCAAGCTGCGCGGGCAGCTGGTGCCGGTGATGATCCGCGTGGGCTACGCCAGCGGCTCGATCGGCGGCGTGCTGGGCGGCATGCCGCTCGGTGCCGACGACGAGATCGGCATCGGCATGATGGCGCCGGCGGCGGCCGTCGCGCAGGGCTCGGTCAACGGCGAATACGTGGGCGTGGACAGCAGCTTCGACTACCGCACCACCGCGCTGGTGGGGCCGGACGCCACCATGCTCGACCCGTTCCGCGCCTCGGACGCGTCGCTGGCCACGGCGTTCGCGCTGGACTACGCGCAGCAGGTGCCGGGCGTGGTGACGACCACGCGCAAGGGTGGCGCCGCGGGTGGTCCGACCGGCAAGTTCATGTTCACCGGCGGCGTGTTCGGCTTCCTCGAGTCGCGCGGCGGCAGCCCGTATTTCACCATCGGCGCGTTCGTGCAATGACCGCCATGCGATCCACACACATCCGGGAACACAACATGACGATGAACGCCATTCGATTCGCCGCGCCGCTGCTGGCCGCGGCACTGGCCTGGCTCGGCGCCATGCCGGCCGCGCACGCGCAGAAGGCCGGCGACAACGTGGTCGCGCTGGGCTGGTTCCACATCAGCACCAGCGGACACAGCAGCCCCTTCACCACCAGCGTGATCGACGCGCCGATCAACGGCCCGCTCGGGCTGCCGTCCTCGTTCAGCGCGCCGGGCAGCAGCATCAGCACCTCCAACGCCGACACGCTGGGCCTGACCGTGAGCCACTTCTTCACCGACCACATCGCGCTGACGACGGTGGCCGGCGTGCCGCCCAAGTTCAAGCTCCACGGCCACGGCGACCTGATCCCGCCGGGGCCGGCCGGCGCGCTGGGCCGCCAGCCGCTGGGCGACCCCAGCCTCAACCCGATCATCACCGGCGCGCGCCAGTGGAGCCCGGCGGTGATGGCGCAATACCACTTCCTGGAGCCGACCGCGCGCGTGCGGCCGTTCGTCGGCATCGGCGTGTCGTACAACTTCTTCACCAACATCGACCTCAACCCGGCCTTCGCCGCGTCGGTCAACAACAACCTCGGCGCCACGCTGGCGGCCGGCGCCGGCAAGCCGGGCCCGACCTCGGTGGAGGCCAAGGCGTCGAGCTCGTGGGCGCCGGTGTTCAACCTGGGTGGCTCGTTCGCCATCACCGATCAGTGGGGGCTGACCGCGTCGGTGACGTACATCCCGCTCAAGACCACCTCGTCGATGATCGTCAAGGCCGCCGACGGCACCGTGCTGTCCACCTCCAAGGCGGACATCAGCCCGAGCCCGATCATCGTGTTCGTGGCGGCGACGTACAAGTTCTGAAGCCGGCGCGGCGGCGCGCCGCGGATCGATTATGCTGATGCCTCGCCGGCCCGTTCCCGGGCCGGCTTTTCCTTGGAGGCAATATGCAACTCATCGGCATGCTCGACTCGCCCTATGTCCGCCGCGTGGCCATCTCGCTGCGGCTGCTGGGGGTGCCGTTCGAACACAAACCGGTGTCGGTGTTCCGCACGTTCACGCAGTTCCAGGCCATCAACCCGGTGGTGAAGGCGCCCACGCTGGTGTGCGACGACGGCACGGTGCTGATGGAGTCGGGGCTGATCCTCGACTACCTGGCGGCGCTGGCCGGCCGCAGCCTGATGCCGGCGGACCTGCCCGCGCTCCAGCACGCGCTGCGCGTGGCCGGGCTGGCGCTGGCCGCCTGCGAGAAGACCGTGCAGATCGTCTACGAATGCAACCTGCGGCCCGACGAGAAGCAGTACGAGCCGTGGCTCGCGCGCGTGCGCGGCCAGCTTGGCGCGGCCTACGCGGCGCTGGAAAAGGAAATCGCCGGCACCGCGCCGCCGGCCGACGAGCGCCGGCTCACGCAGGCCGACGTGACCACCGCCGTGGCGTGGCGCTTCACGCAGATGATGCTGCCGCAGGCGGCCGACGCCGCCGCCTACCCGGCGCTCGCGGCGTTCAGCGCCGCCGCCGAAGCGCTGCCCGCGTTCAGGGACACGCCGCCGGACTGAGGTCCTTGGCCATCTCCGTGGTGGCGTGCCAGCCGAGCGCGACGTAGAGCGGCCGGCCCATCTCGGTCGCGTGCAGGATCGCGTACTGCACGCCGCGCCGCGCGAACTCCTCCTCCGCCAGTTGCATGAGCCGGTGGCCCAGGCCCTGCTTGCGGTGGGACGTCTCCACGTAGACGTTGAGCACGTAGCCGCGCTTGTCCTGGGTGGGATGGGCGGGGTGCGGCGGCCAGTCGATGGCCATCAGGCCGATGCCCGCCACCGCGCGGCCGTGCTCGGCGAGCACGAAGCCGAAATAGCTGCCGTCGCGCAGGCGCGGTTCCAGCCACGGGCGGAAGCGTTCGGTCATGGCGCGCAGGACGGCGTCGTCGCGGCCGGCTTCGCGGAACATTTCCTCGCGGTGGTAGCAGATCAGGTCTAGGTCGTCGGGGGTCAGGGGGCAGACTTCCATTGGGGTGGGGGAGGGTTGGCGTCGGGGATTGTTATGCTAGCGCAGGTGGTCGGGTTCGGGGATTTGGGGATCCTTGTTCTAGCTGTCGTGGGCCTTGAGGCTCGGGCGGTTTTGGTGGTTCGGGCTTGGGATTCTTGTTCTGGCTTCTGTGGGCCTTGAGGCGCGAGCGGTTTTGGTGGTTCGGGCTTGGTGAAGATCGTTACTTTTCTTTGTCTCGACAAAGAAAAGTAACCAAAAGAAAACGACCCCTTGCAGGGGGGCTGGGCGCTCAGACTTTATGTCTGGTGGTGGTTTCGTGGTGCGGGCGTTGGCTTCGATGAGGCTGCTGACGCTACCGGGTTGCTTGCCTGCGACGTCGCTGGCGGCATTGGATTCGTGGTGGCGCTGCTTGATGGCGGTGGCACAGGTGGTTCGGGCTGCTGCCGCGACCGGGGCGAATGGGCGCGTCATGGGAGCGACGCTGGTTTCGTGGTGGGCTCGGTGGCTCCCGTTTGTTTTTCTTTCTCTTTCTCGTTTTTCTTTCTCTTTGCCCTTGTTCCATAAAAAAAGCGAAGCGCATCTGCGCTTCGCTTTTTTTTGCCTGCCAGGCCAGCGTATCGATTGTTTTCTCCCCTCTCCCGCTTGCGGGAGAGGGGCGGGGGAGAGGGCCGGCGTGTCCACGAAGTGATCGCTTTCGCCATTCGCTGGCGCCTGCCTTCTCCCCCGGCCCCTCTCCCATTTCATGGGAGAGGGGAGCAAACCTCCGGCTATCTGTGGCTGCCTTACTGCGCTGTCACCGCCGGCTTGATGCTGTCGGCTGACGCCACGGGGCCGGCTTCCGCCAGGCCGCCGCCGAGCGAGCGGTACAGGTCGATGGCGTTGTTCAGGCGCAGTTGGCGCGCCTGGATCAGTGCCTGTTCGGCGGTGAACAGCTGGCGTTGCGCGTCGAGCTGGTCGAGCTGGTTGGCCACGCCGCTGCGAAAGCGCACCGTGGACAGTTCGAAGCGTGCCTGCTCGGCGTCGCGCACCTGTTCCTGGCCGTGCACCTGTTCTTCGAGCGTGCCGCGCGCCACCAGTGCGTCCGCCACTTCGCTGAAGGCCGTCTGGATGGTCTTCTCGTAGCTGGCGACCTGGATGTTCTTGCGCACGTTGGCCAGGTCCAGGTTGGACAGGTTGCGGCCGTAGTCGAAGATCGGCAGCGTCAGTTGCGGCGCGAACGACCACACGCCGGTGCCGGAATCGAACAGGCTCGAGAAGGTCGGGCTGATCGCGCCGGCGTTGGCGGTGAGCGTGATGCGCGGGAAGAAGGCCGCGCGCGCGGCGCCGATGTTGGCGTTGGCCGACAGCAACTGCTGCTCGGCCTGGCGGATGTCGGGGCGCTGCTCGAGCAGGTCCGACGGCAGCCCGGCCGGAATGTCGCTGATGATGCGCTCGTCCGACAGGCGCATCGCCTCGGGCAGGTCCGCGATGCCGCCGAGCGGCTTGCCCACCAGCACTTCGAGCGCGTTCTGCGCCTGCGCGCGCTGGCGCGCCAGCTGCGCGGCCGAGACGCGCGCCTGCGCCACCAGCGATTCGTTGTCGCGCAGGTCCAGCGCCGAGGTGGCGCCGGCGTCGAAGCGCTGGCGCGCCAGGTCCAGCGTGGACTCGCGCGTGCGCAGCGTGTTCTGCGCCAGCTCGTACTGCTCGGCGAAGGAACGCTCGGACAGGTAGGCCTTGGCCACTTCCGAGACCAGCGAGATCTGCGCCGCGCGGCGCGCCTCCTCGGTGGAGAAGTACTGCGCCAGCGCCGCGTTGGAGAGGCTGCGCACGCGGCCGAACAGGTCGAGCTCGAACGACGTGATGCCGGCGCCGGCCTGGTAGTACTCGGAGATCGAGGTGCCGGCCTGGCTGGAGCCGAACTGCGCGCCCGAGATGCGCTGGCGCGTGTAGCCGCCGGTGGCGTTCACCGTGGGCAGCAGGTCGGCGCGCTGCACCTGGTACTGCGCGCGCGCTTCCTCGATGCGCAGCACGGCGGTGCGCAGGTCGCGGTTGTTCTCGAGCGAGGCCGCGATCAGCGCCTGCAGGCGCGGGTCGCGGAAGAACTCGCGCCAGCCGATGTCGGCCGCGCGGCGGGTCTCGCCGGTCTTCACCTCGGCCGCGGCGTAGCCGTCGGGCGCGGCCGGGTACTGCGTGGCCACCGGCGGCGCGGGGCGCTCGTACGTCGGCGCCAGCGTGCAGCCCGAGAGGACGCCCGCCACCAGCAACAGCGTGGTCAGTGTCTTGGTCATGGTCAGAGTTCCTGTTTGGGTTCGAGCCACTTCTGATCCTGCTTCGGGTCCTGGTCCAGGTCCTGCTCGGGCGCGCGGCCCTTGAAGCGGCTGCGGATCACCACGAAGAACACCGGCACCATGAAGATCGCCAGCACCGTGGCCGTGATCATGCCACCGATCACGCCGGTGCCGATCGCGCGCTGGCCGCCGGAGCCCGCGCCGGTGGCGATCGCCAGCGGCAGCACGCCCAGGATGAAGGCCATCGACGTCATCAGGATCGGGCGGAAGCGCAGGTGCACCGCTTCCAGCGTGGCCTCGATCACGCCGCGGCCCTGCGCCTGCAGGTCCTTGGCGAACTCCACGATCAGGATGGCGTTCTTGGCCGACAGGCCGATGGTGGCGATCAGGCCCACCTTGAAGTACACGTCGTTGGGCATGCCGCGCAGCGTCACGCCGAGCAGCGCGCCGAGCACGCCCAGCGGCACCACCAGCAGCACCGAGACCGGGATCGACCAGCTTTCGTACAGCGCGGCCAGGCACAGGAACACGATGATCAGCGACAGCGTGTACAGCATCGGCTCCTGCGAGCCGGCCAGGCGCTCTTCATAGGACTGGCCGGACCATTCGAAGCCGAGGCCCGGCGGCAGCTTGGCGAAGTTGTCCTCCATGATCTTCATCGCCTCGCCGGTGCTGTGGCCCGGCGCCGCCTGGCCGGCGATCTTCACCGCCGGCAGGCCGTTGTAGCGCTCCAGGCGCGGCGAGCCCATGATCCACTGCGAGGTGGAGAACGAGGCGAACGCGACCATGTCGCCGTTCTTGTTCTTCACGCGCAGCTTGCTCAGGTCGTCGGGCAGCTTGCGGTCGCTGCCCTCGGCCTGCGCGATCACCTTGCGCACGCGGCCTTCGTAGATGAAGTCGTTGACGTAGGACGAGCCGAACGCGATGGCCAGCGTGGCGTTGATGTCCGCCACCGAGACCCCTTGCGCGCGCGCCTTCTCGCGGTCGATGTCGATCTGCAGTTGCGGCGCGTCTTCCTGGCCTTCGGGGCGCACGCCGGCCAGCGCCGGATTCTGCGCGGCCATGCCGAGCATCATGTTGCGCGCTTCCATCAGCTTGGCGTGGCCCTGGCCGGTGCGGTCCTGCAGGCGGAAGTCGAAGCCCGAGGAATTGCCCAGCTCGGAGATCGCCGGCGGGTTGAGCGGGAAGATGATGGCGTCCTTGATGAACGACAGCGTGCCGAACGCGCGGCCCACCAGCGCCTGCGCGGTCTCGTCCGCGCCGGTGCGCTCCTTCCAGTCCTTGAGCTTGACGAACGCGATGCCGCCGTTCTGGCCGCGGCCGAAGAACGAGAAGCCCGCCACCGTGATCATCTGGTCCACCACCTTGCTTTCCTTCTGCAGGTAGTAGTCCTCGATCTGCTTGAGCACGCCCAGGGTGCGCTCCTGGGTGGCGCCGTTGGGCAACTGCACCACGGTGATCATGTAGCCCTGGTCTTCGTCGGGCAGGAACGAGGAGGGCAGGCGCATGTACAGCACCACCACGCCGGCCAGGATGACCGCGTAGATGACCAGGTAGCGCCCGGCGCGCCCGAGGATGCGCGCGACCACGCCCTGGTAGCCGGTGGCCGCGCGCGCGAAGCCGCGGTTGAACCAGCCGAAGAAGCCGCGCTTCTCGTGGTGATGGCCGGCTTCCACCGGCTTGAGCAGCGTCGCGCACAGCGCCGGGGTGAGCGTCAGCGCCAGCAGCGCCGAGAACGCCATCGACGAGATCAGCGACAGCGAGAACTGGCGGTAGATGTTGCCCACCGAGCCGGAGAAGAAGGCCATCGGGATGAACACCGCGGTCAGCACCAGCGTGATGCCGACGATGGCGCCGGTGATCTGGCCCATCGCCTTGCGCGTGGCCTGGCGCGGCGAGAGGCCTTCCTCGCTCATGATGCGCTCGACGTTCTCCACCACCACGATGGCATCGTCGACCAGGATGCCGATCGCCAGCACCATGCCGAACATGGTCAGCACGTTGATGGAGAAGCCGAACGCCAGCAGCATGCCGAAAGTGCCCATCAGCGCCACCGGCACCACCAGCGTGGGAATCAGCGTGGCGCGGAAGTTCTGCAGGAACAGGTACATCACCAGGAACACCAGCACCACGGCTTCGAGCAGGGTCTTGATCACTTCCTCGATCGAGATCTGGACGAAGGCGGAGGTGTCGTAAGGCACGCTGTACGCATAGTCGCCCGGGAAGAACTTGGACAGCTCCTCCATCTTGGCGCGCACCGCGGTGGCGGTGGCGAGCGCGTTGCCGGTCGGCGCGAGCTTGATGGCGATGGCCGCGGCCGGCTTGCCGTTGGTGCGCGCCAGCGTGGAGTAGTCGGCGCCGCCGAGCTCGACGCGGCCGACGTCCTTGATGCGCACCGAGGAGCCGTCCGGGTTCACGCGCAGCAGGATGTTGGCGAACTGCTCCGGCGTGGTGAGGCGGCTTTCGGTGGTGACGGTGGCGTTGAGCTCGGTGCCCTTGGGCGACGGCGCGCCGCCCAGCTCGCCCACGGCGACCTGCACGTTCTGCTCGGCGATGGCCGCGGTGACGTCCTGCGGCGTCAGGTTGAAGCCCGTCAGCTTGGACGGGTCCACCCAGATGCGCATGGCGTACTCGGTGCCGAACAGGTCGGCCTGGCCCACGCCGGGCACGCGGCGGATCGAGTCGATCACGCTGGCCGAGACGTAGTTGCCGAGCTCGATGGCATCGGCCCGGCCCGACTTGGACGAGACCGTCAGGAACATCATGTAGTTGTTCCCGGCCTTGTCCACGCGCACGCCCTGCTGGCGCACCTCGGCCGGCAGGCGCGCTTCCACGCGCTTGAGGCGGTTCTGCACCTCGACCGAGTCGAGGTCGACGTTGGAGCTCGGATCGAAGGCGATGGTGATCGTCGCCAGGCCGGTGGCTTCACTGGTGGACTGGTAGTACAGCAGCCCCGGCGCGCCGTTGAGCTCCTGCTCGATCACCGACGTGACCGAGTCTTCGAGCGTCCTGGCGGATGCGCCCGGGTAGGTCGCCGTGACCGAGATCGTCGGCGGTGCGATGTTGGGATACTGGGCGATCGGCAACTGCAGGATCGACAGCACCCCTGCCAGCACGATGATCAGCGCGACAACCCACGCGAACACCGGCCGGTCGATGAAAAACTTGGCCATAGAACTGGCTCCCTTGGTATTGCGCTGTGATTAGCCTTGCTTGGCGCCGGCCTGCTTGTCTGCCTTGCCGGCCGCCTTGCCGTCCGCCTCCGCGGCGACCGCCGCCGGCGCCGAGGCGCCCGCGCTGGCCGGCTGCGCGGCCGGTTCGGAAGCGGCGGTGACAGGCGCGGCGGCGGGGGCGGCAACAGGCGCGGCAGCGGGCGCCGCGAACGGCACGGCCTTGGCGGGCGCGCCCACCTTGACCTTCTGCAGGCCCTCGACGATCACCTTCTCGCCGCCCTTGAGGCCTGCGGTGACGATCCAGTTCTCGCCGACCGCCTGGGGCGCCGTGACCGGCAGCGAGGCCACCTTGCCGTCGCCGCCCACCACCAGCACCGAGGCGCCCTGCGCCGTGCGCACCAGCGCGCGCTGCGGCACGGTCAGCGCGTTCTCGTCCACGCCCTGCTCGATCTTCACGCGCACGAAGGTGCCCGAGAGCAGCTCGCGGCGGGGATTGGCGAACTGCGCGCGCAGCGTGATGGCGCCCGTGGTCGGGTCGACCGTCATGTCGGAGAACAGCAGCTTGCCGGTCTGCTCGTACTCGCGGCCGTCCTCGATGAACAGGTGCACGCGCGCGCCGCCGTCCACGCCCTTGACCTGGCCGCTGCCGATGGCGCGCTGCAGCTTCATCACTTCGCTGGCGGGCTGGGTGAACGTGACCCAGATCGGGTCGACCTGCTCGACCGTGGCCAGCTTGGTGGCCTCGCCGCTGCCGACCAGCGCGCCTTCCGTCACCAGCGCGCGGCCCACGCGGCCGCCGATCGGCGCGGTCACGGCGGTGTAGCCGAGGTTGATCTGGGCGGTGGTGACGGCAGCCTTGGCCGAGGCGATGTCGGCGGCGGCCTGGCCGGCGGCGGCCACGGCTTCGTCGTACTCCTGCTTGCTGACCGCGTTCACGGCCACCAGCGGCTTGTAGCGCTCGGCCTTCTGGCGCGCGGCCACGGCATTGGCCTCGGCGCGCGCCAGGCTAGCCCTGGCCGATTCGAGCTGGGCCTGGTACGGCGCCGGGTCGATCTTGAACAGCAGCTGGCCGGCCTTGACCTCGCCGCCTTCGCGGTAGTTGCGCGACAGCACGATGCCGGCCACGCGCGCGCGCACCTCGGCGGTGCGCACGCCTTCGAGGCGGCCCGGCAGTTCATTGATGACCGACACCGTGGTCGGCGTCACGGTGACGACGCCCACTTCGGGCGGCGGCATGGCGCCGCCCTGCGGCTGCTTGTCGCCACAGGCGGTGAGCGCCAGCGCCGACAAAACGGCAGCGGCAACGCAGGTAATACGTTGGGACTTCCTCATCGATAACCCCATGATGGCAATTTGAGATCGGCCGCATGCGCTTCCGGCAGCGTGCGCGGATACGGCGCGGCCCGCCGGCCGGCAAAGGCCGGCGGCGGGCGTAAAGAGTGCTGCTGGTCACTTACGGGCGCGCTGGCGCTACGCGTGTGACAAATGGAAAAACCGGGCCACGGCACGCCGGCGGGACGCCGCGGAAAACCGCCCGCCACGGCACGACGGGCGCGGAAATCGCGGCGCCGCTTCAGCCCGCCCGGGCTGGCTGAACGTCAGGCGAACGCGTATTATAGATACATTCGCGCATGTATGTAAGTGTCTGTTGCAATGCGGCGATAATTGCCCCATATATCAGCGGCCCGGCGAAGGCCGCGCGCGCTAGCGCATGCCCGTGCCCGGCGGCGCCGTCGACTGCACCCGGGAGAGATAACAGACCGGCCAGACCTGGCCGGCAGCCGAGAACATCATGGCCAGACGCACCAAGGAAGAGGCGCTAGAAACGCGCCACCGCATTCTCGACGCGGCGGAAGCCGTGTTCCACGCCCGCGGCGTGGCACGCCCGTCGCTTGCCGACATCGCCGAGGCCGCCGGCGTGACCCGCGGCGCCATCTACTGGCACTTCAAGAACAAAAGCGACGTGTTCGCCGCCATGTCGGACCGCGTGCACCTGCCGCTCGAGGCGCTGTGCGAGCCCGAGCGCATCGCCAGCAAGGAAGACCCGCTCGGCAGCATCCGCGACATCTGCGCGTTCGCGCTGCGCCAGACCGTGGAAAACCCGCAATGGCGGCGCGTGTTCGAGATCGTCTTCCACAAGTGCGAGATGGTCGAGGAGAACGGCGCCATCTTCCAGCGCCAGCGCCAGTCGCACCAGGAAGGCACGGTGAAGATGCGCGACCACCTGCGCCTGGCGGTGGACCGCGGCCAGCTGCCGGCGGACCTCGACCTCGACCTCGCCGTCAATGTCTTCCACGCCTCCATCGGCGGCATGCTGTCGCACTGGCTGTTCGCGCCGGAGGACTTCGACCTGGAGACCAACGCCGCGCGCGTGTCGGATGCCTTCATCGACACGCTGCGGCTGTCGCCGGCCCTGCGCAAGGGCTACGTGGCGCCGCCGGTGGCCGCGCTGAACGAGGAAATCGATTCGATGTGCCAGGAAGCCCAGGCCAAGGAAGCCAAGGAGGCGGAGCAGGCCGCGTCGAAAGCTGCGCCGAAGGCGGCACCGAAGCCGGCCCGGAAGGCCGCCTCGAAAACGGCAGCGAAGACAGCCCCGGAAACCACGCCGAAAGCCACCGCCAGGCCTGCGCGCGGCACGAAGGCCGGCTGAGGCAGCCCCCGCCCAGCCCCCCGTTCCGTCAGCCGCGCGTGGCGTCGCGCCAGCGCGCGAAGAAGGCGCGCTTGCGCAGCGTGTCCTGCGCCGCCAGCAGGCCGGGGCCCACGCTGATCGGCTTGAGCGCGTAGCCCAGCCGCTCGGCCAGCGCCGCCGCGGTGTGCACGCTGTCGGTATCGGTGCGGATGGTGTAGAGCTGCGAGGCGCTCTGCCCCAGCACGGTCTGGCCCGCGCGCGACAGCAGGAAGTCCAGCCACAGCCGCGCCGCGTTGGGATGCGCCGCGCGGCGCGCGATGAAGGCCACGCGCGACATCACCAGCGTGTAGTCGCGCGGGGCGATCACGTCGATCTCCGCGCCGCGCTCCATCAGCGACAGCGCATACGAACCCAGCAGGTTGTAGCCCATCACGAACTCGCCCGAGGCGATGCGCTCGATCATGTTCGCGGTGGAGGCCGACAACTGCACGCCGCAGCGCCCGAGCGCCTGCGCCAGGTACCAGAACTCGTCGCCCATGCGCGCGTCCTGCTGCGCCAGCAGGTAGCCCACGCCCGATTTCTCCACGTCGTAGGTCACCACGCGCTGGCGCCAGCGCGGCGTGTTCTCCTGCAGCAGCCGCGCCAGCCCGGTGCGGCTGCGCGGCGTCTGCATGCCGGCGAAATGGCGCCGGTTGTAGACGATCACGGCCGGCTCGAAGGTGGTGCCCCAGGCCTCGTCGCGCCACGCCGCCCAGGCCGGCAGCCCGGCGCGCTCGGGCGAGGCGTAGCGCAGCGCGTGGCCGTCGTTGACGAGCTTGATCTGCAGGTCCATCGCCGTGCTCCACAGCACGTCGGCGGTCTCGGCGCCGGGCGGCTCGCCGGCGGCCAGGCGCGCGCCTTCGGCCAGGAAGCCGTCGTTGAGCTCCACCGTGTTGAGCTCGCGGTAGCGCACCCTGATGCCCGGGTAGCGCGCCTCGAAGGCGCTCACCAGCGGCTGGGCGATGTCGGCGTCGGTGGAGGCGTGCACGTTGACCGCGCCTTCGCGCAGCGCGCGCGCGATGATCTCGGCATAGCTCTGTGGATAACCGGGCGGCACCGACGGCGCGGACTGCGCGCGCAGCGGCGCGCTCAGGCCCGCGCTCCACGCCGCGCCCAGCGCCGCGGCGCCGGCCAGCACGCGGCGGCGGCGGCTCGGCGGCGCGGCGGCGCCCGGCGCGGACGGGCCGGCCGGGGCGGAAGAGAGGGCGTGGGCGGGGGGCAACTTGCGCAAGGCTGGAACCATCGGGGCTGACATCGCTGCCTGGCAGGGCCCTGGCGCGCACGCCGCGCCCGGCCCGGGGCGGAGGTATTATAGGCGCCCGCGGCCAGTCCCCCGCGGCGGCCGCTGTGCCGCATTGTGAACAACGGACGCTTATCGAGCATGGGAGGACCGGCGTGCGCCTGTTGCTGGTGGAAGACGAGATCGAGCTGGCGCGCTGGGTGGCGCGCGCGCTGGAGCAGGGCGGCTTCGTGATCGAGCACGTGGCCGACGGCCTGCAGGCCGAGGCGCGGCTGATCGCCGAGGAATACGACGCGGTGGTGCTGGACCTGCGCCTGCCCGGCAAGGACGGCCTGTCCGTGCTCAAGTCCATGCGCGGGCGCGACGACCGCACCCCGGTGCTGATCCTGACCGCGCAGGACACGCTCGACGAGCGCGTGCGCGGCCTCAACCTCGGCGCCGACGACTACCTGCCCAAGCCGTTCGCCATCGCCGAGCTGGAGGCGCGCATCCTGGCGCTGATCCGGCGCAGCCGCGGGCGCGCCCATCCGCGCCTGCAATGCGGCTCGCTGGTGTTCGACGGCGAGACCCGCAGCTTCACGCTCGGCGGCGCGCCGCTGGCGCTCACGCCGCGCGAGTCCACGCTGCTGGGCGCGCTGCTGGCCAGGAGCGGCCAGCCGCTGACCAAGGCGCAGCTGCTCGACAAGGTGTTCTCGCTCGACGCCGACGTCAGCCCCGACGCCATCGAAGTGCTGGTCTACCGCCTGCGCAAGAAACTCTCCGGCCACGGCGTGACCATCGTCACGCTGCGCGGCTTCGGCTACCTGCTGGAACCGGAAGGGCCGGCCTGATGCTGCACCGCCTGCCCCGGCACTGGCTGCGGCGCTGGCTGCAGGGCAGCCTGCGCCGCCAGCTGCTGGTCCTGCTGGTGCCGGCGCTGGCGGCGATGATGGCGCTCGACACCTGGCTGACCTACGGCACGCTGCGCGACGCCGCCAACGCCGCCTACGACCGCTCGCTGTACGGCTCGGTGCGCGCCATCGACAACGCCATCGGCATGGCCGGCGAGAGCGTGCAGATCGCGCTGCCCGACGCAGCGATGGAGATGTTCGAGACCGCCACCCAGACCCACGTGTTCTACCGCGTCTCGCTCGAGCGCAACGGCCAGGTCGAGACCGTCACCGGCTACGACGACCTGCCGCTGCCGGCCGGCGCGCTGGCCAGCAACCAGCCGCGCTTCTACGACGCCGACTACCGCGGCGACCCGGTGCGCATCGCCGCGCTGGCGCACCCGGTCTACCGGCCCAACGCCAACATGCGCGTGATCGTGCAGGTGGCCGAGAGCGCCGAGCCGCGCCTGGACCTGATCGCCACCGTGTGGCGCGGCGCGCTGGCGCGCGACGTGCTGCTGATCCTGGTCAGCGCGGGCGTGCTGGTGGCCGGCATCACCTATGTGCTGCGCCCGCTCGCGCGCGTGCGCGACGACGTGCAGGCGCGCCGGGCCGAAGACCTCACGCCGCTGGCCTTCGACCACGTGCCGCTCGAAGTGCGCCCGCTGGTGGACGCGGTCAACCTGCACGTGTCGCGCTCCAGCGCGATGGCGCAGGCGCAGGCGCAGTTCATCGCCGACGCCGCGCACCAGTTGCGCACGCCCCTGGCCATCCTCAAGACCCAGGCCGAGTTCGCCCAGCGCCAGTTGGGCGCCGGCGCCGATCCGGCCCACGCGCCGCAGGCCGCGCGCGAGGCCGTGGGCGGCATCGTCACCCAGCTGGAGCAGGCCGCGCGCCTCACCAGCCAGCTGCTGGCGCTGGCGCGCGTGCGCCAGCATCCGGGCAGCGACAGCCCCGGCGACGCCGAGCCGCCGCCGCTGACCGACGCCGTGGCCGTGGCCGAACAGGTCGCGCTGGACTACCTGCCGCTGGCGCGCGGCAAGCAGCAGGACTTCGGCTGGGAACGCCCCGCCGGGCTGGCGCTGCCGGTGCGCGCCGACGCCGCGCTGCTGCGCGAGGCGTTCGCCAACCTGGTCCACAACGCCATCCAGTATTCACCGCGCGGCAGCCGGATCACGCTGTCCGCGGCGCGCGCCGGCGACGTTGCCCGCCTTGTCGTCGAGGACGACGGGCCCGGCATTCCCGCCGAAGAACGCGAGAAGGTGTTCGCGCGCTTCTACCGGCGCGTGGGCAACACCGAACCCGGCTCCGGCCTCGGGCTGGCCATCTCGCGCGAGATGGCGGCGCGCTTCGGCGGCACGGTGGAACTGGGCGAGGGCGTGCAGGGACGGGGGGTCCGGGCGGTGTTGGGGTTGCCGGTGGGGGAGGGGGGAAGGATTGGAGTCGAAGTCTTTGAAAGATTGGAATCAAAGTCAAAGGCTTAACTTCAAAGTCAAAGACTTAACGTCAAAGTCAAAGTCAAAGTCAACATCAAAGGCTTTCGCTCCCCCGGAGCGACCTACTTTCTTTTCCCCGAAAAGAAAGTAGGCAAAGAAAGCGGGCTGCCTGGCCGGCAGGGGCAGAAACATTGGGGTTACTGGTCTTGCTGGTTTCGTCGTGGGGACGGTGGTTCTGTTTGTATCCTGCCGTTACCGGTGCGGACCACCACGACTTTGCTAGCGGTATGGGTTTCGGGGTCAGACCTATGATGGCGAGCGCACTGCTGGTTCGGGCATCTGCCGTTACCGGTGCTGGCGGTCACGGCGTAGCACCGGCAGTGGTTTCGTGGTGGGCGTGGTGGACCCGGCGCGGGTGCGCGGGGTTGCTTTGAGCCGGATTGCCTCTCAAGTCAAAACCGTTTGGCACTGAGATCGAATGGGGGCCACCACGCCCACCACGAAACCAGCACCGTTCCTACGACGAGCCCATCTGCCCCGGTCGCGGCAGCAGCCCGAAGGGCCTGGACCTCCGCCATCATGCAGCGCCACCACGAATCGAACACCACCCGAGAGAACGTGGCCGCCAAAACCGGTACCGGCAGATTCCCTGCAGAACCACCACCCCCACCACGAAACCACCAACCCAAGCAACTCTGTTCGGCTCTGCCCCTGCCGGCAAGGCAGTCCGCTTTCTTGGCTTACTTTCTTTTCGGATAAAAGAAAGTAAGTCGCGCCGGGGGCGCGAAAGCCTTTGACTTTGATGTTGACTTTGACGTTAAGCAGTTGACTTTAAATTCTTGAATTTAAGCCTTTGACCTTGAAGTCGACTTTAGGATTTTAAAGACTCTGAATTTAACCCTCCAAAGCCACGCCCCACCATTAAAAAAACCCAGAAAACACCCCCCAGCCCCCAAATGTCCACACATTCACCCCCACGTAAACCCCACCCCTCTCCCTGTCAAATTGACAGCCTTTTGACAGTTTCCCCCACCTAGAATCCACCCCATGGCTCATAAGGGCCAGATCCGCGCAATCCACCGCGCGGAAAGAACTCAAAGAACAAGTCCGGCCATGCACGCGCAGCGGCGGACAGGAGACGAGCCCTTCGCCCCCCGGCGTGCCGGGGGTGTCTTCCTGCCCCGCGCCAGCGCCACACCAGCCGGGCACCCCGGTCCGGACCGCGCCAGGCACCGCATGCCATGCCCGGCCGCCGGCAACTTTCAAGACAAGCAGGAGACCGATATGCGCCGCTCGATTCACCGCTTCGCCCACGCCGTCATGGCTTCGGCCGCGCTGGCCGCCACCGTGGCCGCCGCGCCCGCGTTCGCGCTCGACAACGTCAAGTTCATGATCGGCGCCAACCCGGGCGGCGGCTACGACCAGACCGGCCGCTCGCTGGGCGCCGCGCTGGTGGCCGCCGGCGTGGCCAAGACCGCCGCGTACGACAACAAGGGCGGCGCGGGCGGCGTCATCGGCCTGACGCAGTTCGTCAACACCGACAAGGGCAACCCCAACGCGCTGATCGTCACCGGCGCGGTGATGGTGGGCGCGATCGAGACCAACAAGCCGCCGGTCACGCTCAAGAACGCCACGCCGGTGGCGCGCCTGTACGCGGACACGATGGTCATCACGGTGCCGGCCAACTCGCCGCTGAAGTCGGTCAAGGACCTGACCACGCAGCTCAAGGCCAACCCGGGCAGCGTGAGCTGGGGCGGCGGCTCCAAGGGTTCGATCGACCACATCCTGGCCGGCCTGATCGCCAAGGACATCGGCGTGGATCCGAAGAAGGTCAACTACGTGCCGTTCCAGGGCGGCGGCGAAGCGTCGGCCTCGATCCTCGGCGGCCACGTGACCGTGGGCATCGCCGGCGTGTCCGAGTTCCTGCCCTTCATCAAGAGCGGCAAGATGCGCGCGCTGGCGGTGACGTCGAAGGAACGCACCGCCGACATCCCCACGCTCAAGGAGCAGGGCGTGAACGTGGAGATCTACAACTGGCGCGGCGTGTATGGCGCGCCCGGCATCACCGCCGAGCAGCGCAAGGCGCTGGTGGACGCGGTGGTCAAGGCCACCGAGACGCCGACCTGGAAAGAGGCGCTGACCCGCAACGACTGGACCCCGTTCCTGCTGACCGGCGACGAGTTCGGCAAGTTCGTGGACGGCGAGTCGGCGCGCCTGGGCACCACGCTGCGCGAGCTGGGCGTGGCGAAGTAAGTTCCGTGCCGGCGCGCGCGCCGGCATGACGGCGCCGCCGCGGTGTCGCTTTGCCGTTTCACCTGTCGGCCCCGCCTGCGGCGCACCGTGACGCCTGGTGCGCATGCGGCAGGCGGGGGCCCGGTGTCCACCACCTGCGATAGCCAGCACCAGACCATCAGTCGCCGGGCCCCCGCCGCGCGGGGACGACAAACCGCGGCCGGCCAGCGCGCCGCCGCCTGAAGGAGCCCTTGATGAAACCCTCGCACCTGGCGATCGGCATTGCCGTATTGCTGCTCTCGCTGTTCTTCTTCGTCGGCCTGCCGGGCATCTCCGGCGACGAAGGTTATGCCGGGCTGTCGCCGCGCTTCATGCCCACGCTGGTCGCCATCGGCCTGGCCGTGTGCGGCGCGGCGCTGACCTGGCAGGGCATCCGCGGGGGCTTTCGCAACATGCCCGAGGAAGACGCGGAGCTGCCCTCGGCACCGCACAACTTCCGCGGCTTCCTGTGGGTCGCCGCCGGCCTGGTGGCCAACATGGCGCTGATCGGCACGCTCGGCTTCGTGCTGGCCTCGACGCTGCTGATGGTCTGCGTGGCGCGCGGCTACGGCAGCAAGCGCTTTGTGCGCGACGGCTTCATCGGCCTGTGCATCACGCTGCCGATGTGGGCGCTGTTCGAATTCCTGCTCGGCATCAACCTGCCGCTGCTGCCCGTCGCCGGGTTCTGACCGGAGCTGACTCATGGACACTCTCAACCTGCTGATGCACGGCTTCGCCGTGGCCATCACCCCGATCAACCTGATGTGGGCCCTGGTGGGCTGCTTCCTCGGCACCGCCATCGGCGTGCTGCCCGGCATCGGCCCCGCGCTGACGGTGGCGATGCTGCTGCCGCTGACCACCAAGGTGGAGCCGACCGCCGCGCTGATCATGTTCGCCGGCATCTACTACGGCGCCATGTATGGCGGCTCGACCACCTCCATCCTGATGAACACGCCGGGCGAATCGTCGACGATGGTCACGGCGATGGAAGGCAACCTGATGGCCAAGAGCGGCCGCGCCGGCCCGGCGCTTGCCACCGCGGCGATCGGCTCGTTCGCGGCGGGCACCA
>Ga0255338_1001367_pt1 | contig 46864 bp, 43 predicted proteins | sample MeOH1_35cm_T4_19_FD_203715 | JGI IMG/M metagenome (GOLD analysis project Ga0255338, IMG submission 203715) | Sandy soil microbial communities from University of British Columbia, Vancouver, Canada - MeOH1_35cm_T4_195 | ecosystem: Engineered > Artificial ecosystem > Sand microcosm > Unclassified ...
TGCCGCCGCCCGCGCCGCCCTCGCGCTTCTCGAGGAACTCGAAGTTGTCGACGACGACGACGAGCTTGGACTGCTTCTTGCCGTCTTCCTTGCCGGTCCACTCCTCGAGGACGAGGTGGCCCTCGACGAAGATCTGCTGGCCCTTCTTGAGGGAGGACTCGGCGAGGTCGGCCTTCTTGGCGCCGGTCTCGCGGTTGAACACCTTGAGGTCGATCCAGACGGGAACGTCCTCCCACTCGCCGCTCTGCATGTTCTTCTTGCGGTTGTTGACGGCGAAGCCCAGCTTGGCGACCTTGCCGCCGTTGCTGAAGGTCTTGACCTCCGGGTCGCGGGTGAGACGGCCGATCAGCATGACTTTGTTCAGGTTCGCCATCGAGGACTCCGTGGATTCGAGATTATACCGCCGGGGATAGGATAGCAGAGCGCGCGCCTTTTTTTCCGCGGCGGATTTTAAGACCCGTATTACTAATGTTATTATAAAAAGATGCGGAGAAAAACGTGCGACTGAGAGCCAAGGCCGCCTTGGCATTCCTTCCCTTGGCCACCGCCTTCGTGCTCGTCGTCAGCTGGGTCGCGCGGCGGGGCATCGAAGGGATCGTCCTCCAGGAGGCGGTCAGCCGCGTCCGCCCTCAGGGCGTCGAGCTCGCGGCCGGGCTGGCCCCGCTGGTCGCCGGGGGCCGCGAGGCGGTCCTCCTGCCGCGGCTTCAGGCCGTGCAGGCCCAGACGGGAGCGGAGCACGTCGCCTTGTTCGACGCTTCGGGCCGGACGATCGCCCACACGAACGTGCTGGAGACCGGCAAGCGCGCCGCGGCGGGCTCCCTTCACGAGCTCGCCACCGGCCCGGGCTGGGAGCGCGTCTCCGCCCCCGACGGCGACCTCCTCGTCCTGTCCATCCCGGTCTTCGAGCCGGTCTCCGACTTCCTTCTCTCGTCGCGGTCCGGGAACCGTCGCCTCGGCGAGCTCCAGCTCTCCCTGTCGATCGCGCGCTCCCTCGAATCGGCGACCCGCATCGCGAACTTCGTCGCCGGGCTGGTCGGGATCTTCTGCCTGATCGCCCTCACGGTCACTTTGGGCCTGATGCAGTGGCTGCTGGGCCCGGTGCGCCAGCTGTCGGAGGCGACCGCCCGCATCATGAGCGGTGATTACGCGAGCAAGATCCCCGTCGTGACGAAGGACGAGGTGGGGGAGCTCGCCGCGGCGTTCAACGAGATGAGCTCGACGCTGTCCCGCACGACGGTCTCGCGCGACGAGCTCGCCAAGGCTCTCGTCGTCGCCCGCGGGACCATCGAGGCCTCGTCGGAAGGCATCATCGTCTACGACCTGGACGGGAAGGTCCTGACCTGCAACCGGCGCTTCATGGAGATGTGGGACCTGACGCCCGAGATCCTAGCCCTCGGCCGCCCGACGGTCATCCAGCGGGTCCGTCAGGTCATGGAGGACCCCGAGGCCTTCGAGCGGCTCGCGGACGACGCCATCCACGACAACGAGAACGAGCGGGTCGACGAGCTCCGGCTGAAGAACGGGCGCGTCATCCGGAAGACCGTGAGGCCGATGCGCGTCGACGGGAAGGTGTTCGCGCGCGTGCTGGCCTTCGCGGACCTGACGATGATGCGCGAGAGCGCGCAGGCCCTGGAACGGGCGCGCGACACGGCTCTGCAGACGGCCCGGATCAAGTCCGAGTTCCTCGCCAACATGAGCCACGAGCTGCGCACGCCGCTGAACGCCCTCGTCGGCTCCGCGGAGCTGCTGCGCGGCGGCCCGCTCCAGCCCGAGCAGCGCACGCTCGTGGAGGGCGTGGACAAGGCCGCGTCCGCGCTGCTGAGCATGGTCAACGACGTGCTCGATTTCTCCAAGATCGAGGCCGGGCGCCTCGCCGTGGAGAAGATCCCGTTCCGCCTGCGCGGGGTGCTGAAGGACGCCCTGTCCATCGCCCAGCCGCGCGCCGCCGACAAGGGCCTGGACCTGGTGTGCGACGCGGGCGCGGCGTGCGAGGAGATGCTGCTCGGAGACCCGACGCGCCTGCGCCAGATACTGCTGAACCTCCTCGACAACGCGGTGAAGTTCACCCCGAGCGGGTCGGTGCGTCTGACCTGCGAGGTCGAGGCGAAAGCCGGCGACGCCGTGACGCTGAAGATCGCCATAACGGACACCGGGATCGGGATCGACGCCGAGAACCTGCCGCGCGTCTTCGGGGCCTTCACCCAGGCCGACAGCTCGACCGCGCGCCGCTTCGGGGGCACGGGGCTCGGCCTCTCCATCTCCAAGAGCCTCGTCGAGCTCCTGGGCGGGAGCATCGGCGCCGACAGCGAGCCGGGGAAAGGCTCGACCTTCTGGGTGCGCCTGCCGTTCGAGCGGGCCTCGCAGGCCGCGAACGGGGCCGCTCCCGCCGAGGAGCAGGCCGCCCGCCGGACCGCGGCCGAGCGCCGCGACCGGCAGCGCGTGCTGATCGTCGAGGACAACGCGATCAACCGCCGGCTGCTCCTCATGCAGATCCAGAGGCTGGGCCGGCCGGCGGACGCGGCGGACAGCGGCGAGACCGCCCTCGAGGCGATCGGGCGGAACGATTACGGCCTGATCCTGATGGACTGCCAGATGCCCGGCGTCGACGGCTACGAGGCGACGCGCCTCCTGCGCGAGGGCGAGTCCGGGCGGCGGCGCGTCCCGGTCGTGGCCCTGACCGCTCACGCCGGCGAGAGCGATCGCGCGCGCTGCATGGCGGCGGGAATGGACGATTATCTGTCCAAGCCGGCGAACCTCGACGACCTCTCCGCGGTCCTCGACCGCTGGGACCGGCCTTTCGACGAGACCGCGGCCCGGGCGTACGCCGCGTTGGCCGCCCCCGACGACGCCTCCTTCCGCGGCCTCGTCGGCGCATTCATCGAGGATTCCGCCGCCCGGCTGAGGCTGGCCGTCGCGGCGGCCGAGGTGGGCGACCGCGCGGCGATGTCCGCTCAGGTCCACGCGGTCAAGGGCGCGGCCGCGTCTCTGGGCGCGCGGGGCTTGCGGGAACTGTGCCGCCGCGTCGAGCTCGCGGAGGAAGCCGGGCAGGGCGACGAGGTCGCGGCGCTGCTGGCCCAGGCCGAGCTCGAGCTGGGGCGCCTGCGCGAAGCGGAGGTCGAGCTGCATGCGTAGGCTCGCCCCGGCGCCGCTCGCCTTCCTCCTGGCCCTGCTCGCCGCGCCGGCCTCGGCGCAGCCCAAGAAGGCGGACGAGGCGTTCCGCTTCTTCGCCGCGGAGGGCCGCGCGTCGACGGCGCTGCGCCGCGTCGCGCCCACGCAGGGCTCGCCGGTGCCGGTGGACGTGATCACGGCCGAGGAGATCGCCGCCTCCGGGGCCGTCAACCTGTGGGACCTGCTGCGCTTCCGCGTGGGGCTCGACGTGATCGAGGGCCGCTCGAGCTCCGCCTCCAACCGGGCCGTCGTGTCGGTGCGCGGCACGCCGCGCGACAATTCCCACGAGCTGCTCGTGCTCTTGGACGGCCGCAGCCTCTACGACCCGCGCTCCGGATTGACCTTGTGGGAGCAGATCCCGGTCCAACTCCAGGACATCGAGCGCATCGAGATCGTGCGCGGCCCGAACGCCGCGCTGTACGGCTCGAACGCCGGCCTCGGCGTCATCAACATCATCACGCGCCGTCCCTCCGGCCCCTTCAGCGCCCAGGCGGCCGCCCGCGCCGGGACGGCGCGCCTGGGAGAGCTCGCCGCCTCCGGAGAGACGGCCGGTGAGCGGAGCGGGCTGCGCCTGAGCGCGACCTCCCGCACCCAGGGCGGCGCGCCGTTGGCGGCGGACCCGCCCGCCCAGGGGCACGACTTCCTCCGCGACCATACCGGCAACTTCCGCGGGTGGGCGCGCGTCGGCGAGACCACGATCGACCTGTCGGCGGGCATCGACAAGCAGGATTTCGGGAAGCCCACAGGCGTCAAGCCGCAAGGCCACATGACGACGGACTTCCAGCTCGCGCGGCTGGAGCGGCCCTTCGGTCCGGACTCGACCGTGGAGCTCCGCTTCTCCCGCAACGAGTCGGTGTCGAGGGACTTCCCCGATCCCGCCGGCCGAGACACGAGCTCCCGCTTCTGGCAGTACGACACGGAAGGCCTGCACACGATCTCGTGGGGCGACGGTCGCCTGGTGACGACCTACGGCGCGGCCTGGCGCTACGCCGCGTCCGGCTCGTCCTACCTTTACGGCGCGACCCCGCTGCGGACCAACCGCACCGTGCGCGGCTTCCTGCACCAGACGATCCAGGTGACGCCGACCGTCAGCGTCATGGGCGGCATGAACCACGAGACGGCCAACGCCGGCGGCTACCACAAGGATTTCCAGGGCGCGGTGCTCTGGGCGCCCGTCGAGGAGCACTCCTTCCGGGCCTCCTACGCCCGCGCGAACATCAAGCCCCAGATCCTCCATCGCTACGCCGATTTCAACTTCGACATCGGCAACGGGTTCATGGGCGGCCACCTGGCGGGCAACAGCTCCCTGAACCCCTCGCCGCTGACGAACTACGAGGCCGGTTGGCGGGGGCTGTTCCTCGACAAGACGCTGACCTTCGAGCTGACCGGCTTCTACACCGAGATCCGGGACCACATCAACCAGGATGAGACGAACGGGCCGAACGTCTTCAACATGGCCTATGACAACACCAACACGGTGGTCCTGCGCGGGCTCGAGGCCGCGCTGCGCTGGCGCGCGGGGCCGGGCCGCTCCCTCTACTCCAACTACACCCAGGAGACCGTCCGGGACCAGGACGCGCACGCGATCTACCTGAACACGACGCCGCGTCACAAGGTCAACCTCGGCTTCGACTGGGCGCTCCCGCTGAACCTGCGGGCGTCGATGAACGCGGGCTGGAAGGACGCGTACAAGGCCGACTCGACCTCGGGCGCGGCGCAGGCGGACGTGCCCGCCTTCTGGCGCGTGGACGCGCGCGTGTCCTTTTCGCCGGCCGCCTGGCTCGAGCTGTTCGTCGCGGGCCAGAACCTGGAGCGGCCTTACCGGCGCGAGTACGTCGACGGCCTGCTCGTCCCGAGACGGATACAGGGCGGGGCGGTGGTGCGATGGTGATGCGCTCCGCTCTGCTCGCCCTCCTGCTCCTGGCCCCCGCCGCGGCCCGCGCCGCGCAGGCGCTCGTCGTGGTCAGCGAGCCCCTCTCGCCGTCCTTCCGCGAGGCGCTCGACGGCTTCCTCGCCGAATGGGGAGAGCCCGTCGACACCGCGCCCGCGGGACGGGCCCTGCCCCCGGGCCCGCGCGCCGTGGTCGTCGCGTTCGGCGGGCGCGCCGCCGCGCGGGCGCGAAAGGACGGGACGCCGATGGTCGTCGCCCTCGCCCCCGGCTACCGGGACGAAGGCCGCGCCGCCGCGGCGGTCCGGGTCGCGATGACCCCGTCCCCGGAGCGCTTCGTCGCCGCGCTGGCGGCCGCCGGCGTGCGCCGCCTGCTCGCCGTGCGCGAGGTCGCCGCGGAGCCCGATTTCCTCAGGCGCGCCGCCGCCGCGGGGGAGCGGGCCGGCGTCCGCATCGACGAAGGGATACTCGCGTCCCCCGACGGGCTGCCGCATCTCCTCCGGCACGAAGGAGTGCTCGCGGACGCGGTGTGGCTCGCGCCGGACCCCGGCACGGTGAATCCGGAGAACTTCGGCGCCGCGAGGGAGTTCGCCCGCGCCCGCTCGCTCCCGTTCTTCGCGCCCGCGGCGGGCCTCGTCATGGACGAGGTGCGCGGCGACCTCACGGTCTCCTTCCGCGACTGCGGACGGGAGGCCGCGCGCGCGGCCCGTGAGCTGCTCGCCGGGCGCGTCACGACGAAGGTCTTCTATCCGCCCACGGCGGGAGAGACCACGACGGTCCTGAAGTCCACCGCGCCCCCGGCGAACCGCTAGCGAGGGGCGGCGGCGGCGGCCGTCCAGGCGACGACGCGCTCGAAGGCCGCGGGGTCCTCGAACATCTGCACGCCGTGGCCCGCCGGAGGGTAGAGCGCCTCCGCGGCCTTGGCCGCCTCGAGCTCCCGGACGGCGATGAGCGCGTAGCCGTCCGCCGGGGAGGCGGCGGCGAGGGTCTTGAGCCCTTTGCGCGTCTTGAGCATCACCCCGCGATAGTTGTTCGAAGGGGACAGCAGGAGCAGGAACGGGGCGGACTTCCGCTCCGCGGCGACGATCGACGCGAGGTTGGCCCCGATCGAGGCGCCGCCGAAGGCGACGCGCTCGTCGGGCACGCCCTTCGACTTGAGCCAGGCCGCCGCGGCCCGCAGGTCCCCGGCGGCGGCGGGCCAGGCGAGGCGGGCGTCGAAGCCGGAGAAATCCGTCGAGCCCGGAGGGCCGCGGCGGCTGCCGGCGTGGCCGCGGAGGTCGAGCGCGAGGGTGCCCACGCCCTTGGCGGCCAGGGCGTCGGCGAAGCGCGTCCATTCGACGCCCGCGCTGCCCACGCCGTGGGCGAGGACGACGGTCGCCTTGCCTTTGGCCGCGGGGCGGTAGGAGGCGGAGATCGTCCAGCCGTCCTTCGTCGCGAAGCTCACGGCTTGGACGGCCGCGAGGGCGACGGCGGCCGCTGTCACCGGCATCGCATCGCCAGCTCGTAGCCGGCGTTGTACACCGCGAACACCGAGTCCTGCACGCGCACGATGCTGCGCATGAGCTCCTCGGTCTTGTTGCTGAAGTTCCGGTCGTTGGCCCAGTTGTTCTCGACGACGATGGCGCGGACGCCGGTCATGTCGGTGTAGAGGGCGTTGAGGGTCAGCTGCAGCTGCTGGACCTGGCCGAGGATGAGCAGGCCGGTCTGGTACATCTCGGGATCGGGGAGGGCCTGGGACTGGGCGATGCGCTGGCGGGCGGTCAGGTAGTACAGGTTCTGGCGCACCTGGTCGCAGCCCGTCGTCAAGGTCTCGAAGTTGTTGATGATCGTGTCGAGGCTCGGCTGGGGGTCGGGCTGGGCGTACGCGTAGCGCAGGTTGTCGCCCTGCGCCTTCACGTACTGGTGGATCTGGGCGAGGTTGGCCACCTGCTGCGCGACCTGCCCGGCGATGGCCTTCATCACCGGGATCATCATCGGGTCGCTCTGCTGGCGCGCCAGGCGGTCGCGCGCCGTCAACAGCGCGTCCCAGAAGAAGCGCTCCTGCCAGAGGGTCGGAGCCTGGTTGTCCATGGCCGCCGACGCCGGGAGGGCGGGCGCGAGCAGGAAGGCGGCGAGCAGGGCGGCGCGCATGGGGATTAGTATATCGGATAAATCACGAGGGTGTCTCGTGAGCCTCGTCGCCTTCCGGGGTCGCGGCGACCGCGATCTCGACGGTGTCCTTGTCGTCGCCGCGCCAATAAGCGTCCGTGTTGAGGGCCGCCGCTCCTTCGGCGGCGTCGAGACGCTCGAAGGGGACCCTTCGGGAGTCCCGCCTGAAGACGTCCAACAAGCCCTTTTTCACGAGGGAGAAGACCGCCTCGCGGGCCGCGCGGAGCGCCGCTTCGCGGGGCGCCTCGGGCATGGACCCGCGGACCTCGTCGAGGATCTGCCAGAGCAGGGCGTAGTCCTCCCAGGCGTTGAGGAGGACGATCCGTTCGGCGTCGTTGGCGGCTTTCATGGTTTGAGCTCGATCCGGATCGTGGAGCCGGCCCGGGAAATCTTAACATAGGTCCCTTGGTGGAGCGGGTCCGGGGCGCGGGGGTTCCCGCGCGAGATCTGGATGATCTCGGAGCCGCGGGTCCCGGGCACCTCGTAGATCGTCCCGCGCCCGGTCCTCATCGGGCGCGTCACCCAGTCCTTCGGTATGAGGCTGGCGACCTCCTCGGCCGTCGCTCCGCGCAGGCTGTTCGGGTCCGACAGCGAGCGGCCCGGGACGGTCACGGCGGCTCCCGACGGCCGCGCGGGGGGCGGCTCCGGCGGCACGAGGTTCGAGCGGTTCCCCGCCGGGCCGGTCCGGCTCGGAGGGGCGGCGGGCTCGGAGAAGGCGGCGGTCAGCTCGGGCGCGGGGGCCGCGGGCCGGATGCCGAGCCGGCTCATCTGCGCCTGGAGCCCTTCGACCATCGAGCCGACGGCCTTCTTCACGGCCGGCTTCTCCCCGAGCTTGTAGCCGACGAAGGCCATCATCACGAGGATCAGGAGCTCCCCGCCGACCTTCCCGATCGTGCGCAGCGCGCGCCAGTGCCGGGGATCGTCCGCGCGCGTCGACGCGAACTCCTTGATGGCGGCGGCGACCCGGCTCACCATGGAAACGACCGTCCAGAGGACGGCGATGCCGCACAGCGCCTTGACCAAGGTCGCCAGCAGGCCGACGCCGCCCGACAGCGCCGACAGAAGGAGCCCGAGCGCCGTGAAGGCGAGCAGCGAGACCACGCCCGAGACCGTTCCGAACTGCGCCTTCACGGCGTCGAGCAGGCCGGCGGCCACGGGGGCGCTCCAGGCGGTGGACGGCGAGCGGCACAGCCCGGCGACGACGCCGCCGTCCGACGCCTCGCGGCACGCGGCCTCGGCGGGAGGGACGGCCGGCTTCACGGGCTTCGGACGGTCGCGGAGGGCGTCGACGAGGCCTCTCGCGGGCGACGAGCGCTCCGCGACCGACAGCAGCGCGGCGCTCGCCGCGGGCGCGACGAACCGCGCCGCCCCCACGGACGCTCTCTCCGGCTCCTTGCGCGGCTCCGGCGCGGGCACCGGTCCCAGCGCGAGGTCGGAGACGCGGCTCGTCTCGCGCAGGACGACGCCGCGCGCGGCCGCGTCGAAGCGGGCCGCGCCGCCGTTCGAGCTCTTCTCGCCGGCGGAGACGAACGCGCCGTCGCGCCTCCCTCCGGCGCCGTCGAAATACAGGCGGGGATCGGCCTGCGCCTTCTTCGCGCCCGCGGCCGCCCTGACGGCGGTGTCCGGCGGGAGCGCGGCGACGGAGGCGGGCGGCTCGCCCCGCGAGCCGGCCGGCGCCTGCGAGGGGTAGAGCCTCGAGAACAGGCCCGAGAGCTCGCGGGCGCGCCGCTCCAGCGGCTCGGCGGTGGAGGCGGGGAACGAGGCGGCGTCGCGCGGCGCGCTCCTCCAGAACTCGCCTTCCCGGCGCAGGGCTTCGGCGACGGCGTCCTCGAACTCGCGCGCCGGCGGGCGCAGGGCGGAGGCCTCGACCCGGAGCTTGACCAGGACGTCCAGGACGGGGCGCCGGTCCTTCGCGGCGTAGGCGCCGCGCCGCAGCGGCTTCAAGGCGCCGTCCAGGTCCTCGAGCAGCGCGCGCGCCTTCGCGGGAGAGCCGGCGCCCTGGTCCTGCGCGCGCAGCGGCGCCGCGGGCGCCAGGAGGACGCAGACCGCCAGGATCAGGCCGAGGGGGCGCATAGGGAGCCTTCCTCATGAGTGTAAGCCCGCAAGCCGCCTTATTCAAGGGCGATACTTGTGTCTTGGTGGCGCATCCGTTTCTTTGTTAACATGGACGGATGGACACCGACGACGTTCTCGCCCTGGTGGGACGGCTTTTCGTCGCCATCATCTTCCTCGCCTCGGCGTTCGGCAAGATCACCAATTTCGACGGGACCCTGCAGTTCATGGAATCGCACGGCATGCCGGCGGTGAACCTCCTCTGCGCGGGGGCGATCGCGGTGGAGGCGCTCGGGGCGATCTCGGTCATCCTCGGCTACAAGACGCGCTGGGGCGCGGCCGCGCTCGCGGTCTACCTCGTCGCGGCGACTTGGGTGTTCCATACCGGCCCCGACCAGCGCATCCAGCTGCTCAAGAACCTCGCGATCCTGGGCGGCCTGCTCAACCTCATCGCCCGGGGCCCGGGCGGCATCAGCCTCGAGGGCGGGGGGAAGGCGTGAGCAAGGAAAAAGCCGCCGCCCACCAGGTCCTCGCCCGCAAGTACCGCCCGAAGGGCTTCGAGGAGCTCGTCGGCCAGCCCGCCGTCTCCCAGACCTTGGCCAACGCGCTGACGAGCAAGCGCGTCCATCACGCCTACCTGTTCACCGGCCCGCGCGGCTGCGGCAAGACGACGACCGCCCGCATCCTCGCCAAGGCCCTCAACTGCGAGAAGGGCCCGACGCCGACGCCCTGCGACGAGTGCTCCTCCTGCCGCGAGATCGCGCTGTCCTCGAGCCTCGACGTGCTCGAGATGGACGCCGCGTCGCACACCGGCGTCGACGACGTCCGCGAGGTGATCATCGAGACCGTGGCGCTCGCCCCGACCCGCGACCGCTACAAGGTCTTCATCATCGACGAGACGCACATGCTCTCGAACTCGGCGTTCAACGCGCTGCTCAAGACCATCGAGGAGCCGCCCGCCCACGTGGTGTTCATCCTCGCGACGACCGAGGTGCACAAGGTCCCCGCGACGATCGCCTCCCGCTGCCAGCGCTTCAAGTTCCGCCCCGTCGGGCCTGAGCCCCTGGCCGAGTACCTGTCGGGGATCGCGAAGAAGGAGAAGATCTCCGTCGAGCCCGAGGCCCTGGCCCTGCTGGCGCGCGCCGCCGAGGGCTCCCTGCGCGACGCGATCAGCCTGCTCGACCAGTGCCGCTCGGCCGGAGAGGGGAAGGTCACGGTCGACTCCGTGCGCGAGATGTTCGGCTTCGTCCCCCAGGACCTGCTGATCGGCGTGGCGTCCGCGCTGCTCGCGCGCGACCCCAAGGCGCTCGCGGGCTGGCTCAAGAAGATCTACGAAGAAGGCGTCGAGCCCGCCCAGCTGATCAAGGACCTGCGCGCGGCGATCGAGGGCGTGTACCTCGTCAAGCTCGGCGCGGGCGAGCCCGTCGACGCGCTGTGGACCAAGGCGCTCGAGGGCGCCTCCGCCGACGCCCTCGGCTTCCTGATGCGCCGCCTCAACCGCGCCCTCGAGGAGCTCCGCTACGGCGACTCCCCGCGGCTGGCGCTCGAGCTGGGCCTCTTCTCCGCGATCGAGGCCGCCCACGACCTCGGCGCCTGGGTCGCCCGCCTCGAGGCGCTCGAGAAGCGCCTCGCCGCCGGCGGCGGCGGCAGCGGGCTGTCGCCCGCGCCGGCCCTGACCCCGCGCGCGATCCCGCCTTCCGAACAGGTTTCGCCTTCGGCGAAACCCCCGGCCGTTCCGGCCGCCTCCGCGCCGGCCTCCGCCGGCCCCGTGTCGTGGCCCGCGCTCATCGAGTCGGTCTCGAAGACGAAGATCACCTTGGGCTCCGCGCTCGAGCGGGCGAAGGGCGAGGCCGTCGGAAGCGGCTACCGCATCACCTTCCCGAAGGCCTTCGACCTCGACATGGCGAAGCGCTCGGCCTCGATCCTGGAGTCGGCCCTGCAGGCGCTGGCCGGCCGTCCCGTGGCGCTCGAGCTCGCGCTCGGCGCGGCCGACGCGCCCGCGGTCAGCGAGATCGTGGACCGCGGCATGCCCGAGCCCGCGACCGGCGTGGAAGCCCCTCCCGGCACGCGCTGGAAGGACATCGGCGAGGGCGCCCCCGGCGCCGGCACCGGCGGCCTGAAGAACGCCGAGGGCGTGTTCGGCGGGAAGGCCCGGATCATCAAGAAGCCGCAGTCATGAAGGCCTTCGAGAAGCTGATCGGCTCGCTCAAGCGCCTCCCGGGCGTGGGGCCCAAGCAGGCGGAGCGCTTCGCGATCCACCTCCTGCGCGCGCCGCGCACCGAGGTCGAGGGGCTCATCGACGCGCTGCGCGAGGCGAAGGCCTCGATGCGCCTGTGCGCGCGCTGCTTCGACTTCACCGACCGCGAGGTCTGCCGCCTGTGCTCGGACCCGGCTCGCGACGCCGGGCTCCTCTGCGTCGTCGAGGAGACCCAGGACCTGGCCGCGCTCGAGCGCTCCCGCGCCTTCGCCGGCCTCTACCACGTCCTCCACGGCTCCTTGTCGCCGCTCGACGGCGTCGGCCCCGACCGCATCAAGGCCAAGGAGCTCGTCGAGCGCGTGCGCGCCGGCGGCGTCCGCGAGATCGTGCTCGCCACCGATCCCGACACCGAGGGCGAGGCGACCGCCCTGTATCTCGCCCAGATCTTAAAGCCCTTCCCGGTCAAGGTCACGCGCATCGCTCACGGCGTGCCGCTGGGGGGCGACCTCGACTACCTCGACGAGCGCACCTTGTCGTACGCCCTGTCGGGACGCCGGGAAGTCTAGCTCAGGAGCCCATCATGCGCTACGAGAACGTGCTGGAAGCCATCGGCAACACGCCGCTGATCCGCCTCAACCGCCTCGCCAAGGGCCTCAAGCCCAGGATCTACGTGAAGGCCGAGTTCATGAACCCCGGCGGCTCCGTCAAGGACCGCATCGGCGTGGCGATGATCGACGACGCCGAGCGCAAGGGCCTGCTCAAGCCCGGCGGGACGATCGTCGAGGGGACCTCGGGCAACACCGGCATCGGCCTGGCGCTCGTCGCCGCGCTGCGCGGCTACAAGCTCATCTTCACCATCACCGACAAGCAGTCGCGCGAGAAGATCAACCTGTTGAAAGCGCTGGGCGCGGAGGTGATCGTCTGCCCGACCGCCGTCGAGCCCGAGGACCCGCGCTCCTACTACTCCGTCGCCGACAAGATGACCGCCGAGATCCCCGGCGCCTTCCACCCGAACCAGTACGAGAACCTGGAGAACCCCAAGGCGCACTACCGCACCACGGGGCCGGAGATCTGGGCGGATACCGAGGGCGAGATCACGCACTTCGTCGCCGGCATGGGCACGGGCGGCACGATCTCCGGCGTCGCGAAGTACCTCAAGGAGCAGAACCCGAAGATCAAGGTCATCGGCTCCGACCCCGTCGGCTCGCTGTACTACGACAAGATCGTCCACGACAAGATCGGCGTCGCGAAGCCGTACGTCGTCGAGGGCATCGGCGAGGATTTTTTCCCGGGGACCATGGACCTCAAGTGCGTCGACGACGTGATCGTCACGCCCGACAAGGACTGCTTCCTGATGACGCGCAAGCTCGCGACGATGGAGGGCATCCTCACCGGCGGCTCCGGCGGCTCGGCGGTGGTGGCCGGCCTCGATTACGCGAAGAAGCTGACCGAGAAGGATTTCATGGTCATCCTCGTGCCCGACACGGGCATGCGCTACCTCTCCAAGATCTACAACGACGAGTGGATGAAGGAGAACCAGTACTTCGAGAGCGAGGTGCATCTCAAGGTCGCCGACATCCTCGCCTCCAAGCGCAAGCACGGCAAGGGCGGCAAGCTCGCCACCGTCAAGCCGACCGACAAGATGTTCGCCGCGATGGCGCTGATGCGCAAGCTCGACATCTCCCAGCTGCCCGTCTTCGAGAAGGACAAGGTCGTCGGGACCATCATGGAGGACGAGATCCTCGGCCACATGCTCAAGGGGCGCGACATCAAGAAGATGATCGTGCGCGAGGCGATGACGGGCCCCCTGCCCGTGCTCGCCCCCGAGGCCCGCGTCGAGTCCGTCCTGCGCTACTTCACCCCCGACCGCCCGGCTGTCCTGATCAAGACCGGGAAGTCGTCCTACGACATCGTGACCAAGTACGACGTCGTCAACGCCGTGTCCCGCGCCTCGGAGGCCCGCTGATGAAGATCCTTCTGCCGCTCCTTCTGCTCTGCGCCGCCTCCGCCTTCGCCCAGGACGGCGCGGACGGCGCTCTCGTCGTCCCGGCCTCGGAGGCGGAAGCGGCCCCGGCTGCTCCCGCGGCCGAGGTCGTCGAAGCGCCCAAGGCCGCCGCGGCGGAGGAAGCGAAGGACCTTCCGCGCCCCTCGATGCTCGATGAGAAGAAGGAGGCGCCGAAGCCCGAGCCCAAGCCGGAACCCAAGCCCGAACCGAAACCCGAGCCCAAGGCCGAGGTGAAGCCGGAGCCGAAGCCCGAGCCGAAGCCTGAACCCAAGCCCGAGCCCAAGCCGGTCGTGAAGGCCGCCGGACCCGACGAGGAGTTCGCGTTCGCGAGTGCCGCCGCCGAGGACGCCGAGGGCAAGATCTCCGAAGCCGCGATGGAGGAGCTCGCCGTCTTCGTGCGCCGCCATCCCTCCTCCGAGCAGGCCCCCGAGGCCATGCTCCTGCTGGCCGGCCTGCGCCAGAAGAACGGCGACTGGCAGGTCGCCACCGCCTCTTTGCTCCGCCTCCTTTATGAGTACCCGGACACGAAGGTCGGCCTGCGCGCGAAGTCCGACTACCTGACCGTCGTGGACAAGAAGGCCTCGCGCCGGCACCGGCCGATCCTCAACGAGCTCGTGAAGCTGCCCGAGACCGCCGACAAGGCCGACCGCCTGTCCGCGCTGTGGCGGAAGATCGCCGCGCTCGCCCCCGACGCGCTGTACGAGCCCGTCGCCGCCGAGATCCGCGACTTCACCGTGCGCTTCCCCGGCCACAAGGACGGCGACAAGCTCCAGGCGGCCCTGGCGCAGCTGCACGCCGCCAACGACAAGCCCGCGGCGGCGCTCCTGTCCTGGCGCAAGCTGCTCGCGCTGTTCCCGGAGAGCCCCGCCCGCTCCCAGGCGCAGATGGCCATCGGCGACCTGTACGCGGACGCCCTGCGCGACCCGAAGAAGGCGATCGACGCCTACCAGGAGCTCGTGGAGAAGTACCCGAAGGCTCCCGAGGTCCAGGCCGCGCTCGAGAACTCCGCCCGGCTCTTCGACGACAAGCTCCGCCAGTACGCGCTCGCCGTGGAGATGCACGAGCGCGTCGTGAAGCTGTTCCCCAAGACGCCCGCCTCGCTGAAGTCCCTCAAGGCGATCGCCAAGCTCCAGCGCGACCGCCTGAACGCCTCCGAGGACGCGGTGAAGACCTTGATGCGCCTGTCCTCCATGCACGGCGGCCAGGACGGCATCGACGCCCTTCTCCAGGCGGCCGATTACGCGCGGCGGGACCTGAAGGATTACGGCCGCCAGGCCGAGATCCTGCGCAAGGTGTCCGACGACTACGCCGGCGCCAAGGAGGCCCCCCAGGCCCTGTACGACGCCGCCGGCGTCTACGAGGACTCGGTCAAGGACAACGCCAAGGCGATCGAGCTGTATAAAGAGGTCGGCAGCAAGTTCCCGTCGCACAAGCTCGCCAAGCGGGCTTCCGACCGGGCCGCCAAACTCGGGACGACGAACTGACCGCCTCCGGACGAAGCCAGAGAACCCGAAGCCTCAACCCCGAACGATATCAGTCCAGAGTTATCCGAAATATTCCACCGGTGGAATTTCGTGAATAACTTCCGTAGCGCGCGGTCACAGGCGTTTTGACGGACCCTCCATGGGTGCCGTCGGGACGCATAGGCGCTGTTTTTGTGGTGGGAGCGCCGGGGCCTATTGAGGGGGGGCTCCGGATTTCCTAGAATGGCCCGGATGCCCACCGCCAAGGCCGCCAAGACCCCCGCAAAAGCCGCCACCTCCGCCGACGCCTATAAGAAGCTCGGCGCCGCCAAGCTCCTCAAGATCCACGGATTGATGGTCCGCGCCCGCCTGCTCGAGGAGCGCCTCATCAAGATGAGCAAGGGCGGGGACGGGTTCTTCTGGATCGGCGGCCCCGGCGAGGAGGCGTTCAACGTGCCCCTCGGCCTCCAGGTCAAGAAGGGCCACGGCGTCAACCACGATTTCCTCCACCTGCACTACCGCTCGGCCGCGATCGTCCTCGCGATGGGCGCCAAGCCGATCGACTCCCTGCGCCAGATGCGCTCGGTCGGGACGGACCCTTACTCGAAGGGCCGCAACTTCGTCAACCACTACGCGATCCCCGAGTTCAACGTGGTCCCCGTCTCGCCGACGATCGAGACGCAGTACACGACCTCGATCGGCACCGGCATCGCGCAGGCGCGCGCCAAGACCGACGCGATCACCATCGTCAACGGCGGCGACGCCGGCACGGCCGAGGGGGACTTCCACTCCTGCCTGGTCTGGGCCAACCGCCCCGTCCTCCCGCTCCCCATCCTGATCGTCGTCGTCAACAACGGCTACGGCATCTCCACCGAGATGCGCACCCAGCACGGCGAGAAGAACATCTCCGACTGGGCGAAGGTGTTCCCGGACATGCCGGGCAAGACCATCGACGGCAACGACGTCGCCGAGTCCTGGTCGGCGCTGGAAGAGGCCTTCGCCTACGTCCGCAAGAACCGCAAGCCCTACCTGCTCGAGGTCAAGGCGAGCCGCCTGTACGGCCACTCCTCGTCGTCCGGCGCCAACCGCATCCCCGAGGCGGACTGCATCGAGATGCTCGAGAAGAACATGGTCTCGCGCGGGCTCGCCAAGGCGTCCGAGTTCACGGCGGTCTGGGAGCGGGAGGCGGCCGAGCTCGACGCGGCCCACCGCCAGGTCAAGGCGGAGCCGTTCCCCGAGCTCGAGACCGTCTGGCAGGACGTGTTCGCCGACGGCCTGCCGCCGTCGTATCCGACGAAGGGAGGCAGCTGACATGGCCAACATGGCGCAGGCCATCCGCATGGCCCTCCACTACGGCGAGCAGAACCTGGGCGTCACCGAGATCTTCGGCGAGGACGTCGGAGCGCCCCTGGGCGGCGTGTTCACCGCCACGCAGGGCCTGGACCGCGCCTGGAACGCCCCGCTCGACGAGCGCGGCATCATCGGCGCGGCGCTGGGGCTCGCGTGGGCGGGCGGACGGCCCGTCGCCGAGATCCAGTTCGTCGACTACATCTTCAACGTCATCGACATGCTCAAGCTCGCCGCCAACGGCCACTGGTCCTCAGGCGGGCGCTACAAGACGCCGCTGGTCGTGATGACGCCGACCGGCTCGGGCATCCACGGCAGCATGTACCACTCGCACTCCTTCGACTCCATCGCCTCCAAGCTGCACGGGATGAAGGTGGTCTGCCCCTCGACGCCGCTCGACGCGTACGGCCTCATGATCGCGGCCATCAAGAGCGACGACCCCGTCCTCTTCCTCAAGCCCAAGGCGCTCCTGCGCTCGAAGGGCGAGGAGCTCATCCCCGGAGAGCCGGCCGACGAGAAGCTGCTGCACGGCATGATCGACGCGCCTCTCGGCGACCGCACGAAGTGGAAGGCGATGTGGCCGAAGCTGACCGACTACACGGTGGAGATCGGCAAGGCGAAGGTCTCCCACGCCGGGTCCGACGCGACCGTCGTCACGCACGGCCGCATGGCCCCGATCTGCCTCGACGTCGCGCGCCGCTTCAAGGCCGAGGGCAAGGGCTCGCTCGAGGTCATCGACCTGCGCTCGCTGATCCCCTACGACTGGGAGGCGATCAAGGCCTCGGTCAAGAAGACCGGCCGCGTCGTCTTCGTCAACGAGGAGACCGAGATCACGAACTTCGCCGAGCACCTCATCCGCCGCCTGGTGGACGAGTGCTTCTACGAGATGAAGGTCCGTCCGCGACTGCTGGCCGGCAAGGCCACTCCGGGCATCGCCCTGTCGCCGAACCTCGAGTACTTCATCCAGCCCCAGACGAAGGACGTCGAGCGCGCCGTCTCCGAGCTGCTCGCCGACCCCGCCTAAGCCGGTGACGCCGGCCTACCGCGCCCTGCTCGAACGGCTGCGCTCCTTCAGCGCGCTGACGAAGGCCGAGGGCCTCCTCTCCTGGGACCACGCGGTGATGATGCCGCCCGCCGGGGGCGCCTCGCGCGCCGAGGCCTGCGCCGCCGTCGGCTCCGCGATGCACGCCGCGATCGCGGGCGCGGACTTCGGCCGCCTCCTCGACGCCGCCGAGGCGGAGAAGCCCTCCGGCGCGACCGAGGCGGCCATGATCCGCTGGGCCCGCCGCGAGTTCGAGCGGCGCCGGCGCGTGCCCGCCGCGCTCGTCGAGGAGCTCGCCCGCCACGCCGCGCTCAGCCACGGGATCTGGGTGGAGGCCCGGGCCAAGAGCGACTTCGCCTCCTTCCGCCCCGCGCTCGAGAGGATGTTCGAGCTCAAGCGCCGCCAGGCCGAGGCGCTGGCGCCGTCGGGCGACCTCTACGACGCCTGGCTCCAGGAGTTCGAGCCGGGCATGACCACCGGCGAGGCGGCGGCTTTGCTCACGGCGATCCGCGACGGCCTGGCGCCGCTGGCCAAGAGCGTCCTCGCCCGCGGTCCGTCGGCGCCGGCGCTCGCCGGGCGCTTCCCCGTCGACGCGCAGAAGCGCCTCGGAGAGCTGGCCGTGCGCGAGATGGGCTTCGACCTCTCCCGCGGCCGCCTCGACACCGCCGCGCACCCGTTCTGCTGCTTCCTCGGCCGCGGCGACGTGCGCCTGACCACGCGCTACCACGAGGAGCTTCCTTTCTCCAGCCTGTACTCGTGCCTGCACGAGGCGGGCCACGGCCTGTACGAGCAGGGCGTCTCCCCGGAGCTCGACGGCACGCCGCTCGGCACGGGAGCGACGATGGCGATGCACGAGTCCCAGTCCCGCCTGTGGGAGAACGTCGTGGGCCGCAGCCGGAGCTTCTGGAAGCGGTGGACGCCGCGCTACCACGAGGCCTTCCCGCAGACGCGCTCGCTCGGCCCCGAGGACTTCTATCGCGAGGTCAACCGCGTGTCGGCCTCCTTCATCCGCGTCGAGGCCGACGAGCTGACCTACGGCCTGCACGTGATCCTGCGCTTCGAGCTCGAGCGCGACCTTCTGGCCGGCCGCCTGCGGGCCGCCGACCTGCCCGAGGCGTGGAACGCGAAGATGAAGGACTCCCTCGGCATCGTCCCGCCCGACGACGCCCGCGGCGTCCTGCAGGACGTGCACTGGGCGGAGGGCCTCATCGGCTACTTCCCGACCTACGCGATCGGCAACGCGATCTCGCTGCAGCTCTGGGAGGCGGCGCTGAAGGCCCGCCCGGGGATCGAGGGCGAGATCGAGCGCGGCGGCGCGCCGTCCCTGCTGTCGTGGCTCGTCGAGAACGTTCACTCCCGCGGCCGGACCGGGACCGCCCGCGAGATCGTGACCGCGGCGACGGGGGGCCCCATCGACCCCGCCCCCTACCTGCGCTACATGCAGGGGAAGTACGGCGCGTCATGACCAAGCTCGGCATAGAGCTCCACGACTCCAGCATCGAAGCCCTCTCGGTCGAGGACGGCGACCTCGTCCTGAACTGCGTCGTCTACGTCCACGAGTCCGGCGACCCGGGCGTCGCGGCCGGGACGGGCCGCTTCCACGACGCGGTCATCCGCGTCAAGGACTTCGAGTGCGAGCGCGAGGAGTTCGAGTTCCCGCTCCTCCTCGACGGCGGCAGCCTCGTGCTGAACGGGCGGAGGTTCGACGAGATCCTGCCCTACCCCCTGGACGAGGAGGGCGAGACGGCCCTGCTCCTCGAGCCCCGGGAATCGAGCGAGTTCCTCGTCCGCGGCTCGGGCATCGAGGTCGAGCTCCTCGGCCCGCAGGGCGAGCTCGAGGCCTTCCCCGGCTCAAATTGATAGAATCCGCCTCATGAGCTCCTCAGACGACAAAGACCTCGGCTTCTCGACGCGCGCCGTGCACGCCGGCCAGTCTCCCGATCCCTCCACCGGCGCGATCATGACGCCGGTCTACCTGACCTCGACCTACGTCCAGGAGTGGCCGGAGAAACACAAAGGTTTTGATTACGCAAGAACCGTCCATCCCACCAGAGAGGCTCTACAGAAAAATTTGGCGTCGTTGGAAGGGGCCGCTTTCGGGTTATGCTTCGCCTCCGGCATGGCGGCCACGTCGACGGTCATCGAGGCGTTGTCGTCGGGAGACCATGTCGTTTGCGGCAACGACTTGTACGGCGGAACGTATCGAGTGTTCACGAAGGTGTTCGCTCGTTTCGGGGTCACGTTCACCTTCGTCGACACCACCGATCTGAACGCCGTCGAGGCCGCCTTCACGCCCCAAACGAAACTTGTCTGGATCGAGACCCCGTCCAATCCCCTGCTCAAGATCACCGACATCCGCGCCATCGCCAAGCTGGCCCACGCCAAGAAAGCCAAATTAGTCGTGGATAATACCTTCGCGTCCCCGGCCTTGCAGAACCCTTTGCGTCTCGGCGCCGACGTCGTGGTCCACTCGACGACGAAGTACCTCGGCGGCCACTCCGACGTCGTCGGCGGCGCGATCCTCACGAGCGACGAGGCTCTCCACAAGGAGTACAAGTTCCTGCAGAACGCCGTGGGCGCCGTGCCCGGCCCGCTCGACTGCTTCCTGCTCCTGCGCGGCACGAAGACCTTGGCCCTGCGCATCGAGCGCCATTGCGAGAACGCGATGGTCGTGGCGAAGCATCTCCTGTCCCATCCCGAGGTCGCCAAGGTCCATTACCCGGGCCTGCCCACGCACGCCGGCCACGAGGTGGCCAAGGGCCAGATGTCCGGCTTCGGCGGCATGATCTCCTTCGAGCTCAAGGGCGACCTGGAGCGGGCCAAACGCATGATCTCGTCCTGCGGGATCTTCGCGCTGGCCGAGAGCCTGGGCGGCGTCGAGTCCTTGATCGGGCATCCCGCGTCGATGACGCACGGCTCGATCCCGCGCGAGGAGCGGCTGAAGGCGGGGCTCACCGACGGCCTGATCCGACTCTCCGTGGGCATCGAGGACGCGGCCGACCTCACCGCCGACCTCGACCGCGCCTTGGTCCGCAGCCTCAAGGCGTGACGCCGCGCGTCCTCCTCGCGGACCTTCCGACCTTCCCGCGGGGAGTCGTTTCGTTGTCCTTGCCCGTCGTGGCGGCGTGCCTGCGTCCGCGCTTCGAGTGCCGCCTGCTCGACCTGAACTTCCACGCGCGCGAAGGCTGGGAGCGGCTGGTCGCGGAGCGCGCGCCCCTGGCCATGATCGGCCTCAAGGTCTCCGCGCAGGGCCTGCCCGCCGCGATCGAGGCGACCGCCGCCGCGCGCCGCGCCGCTCCGGGGGCCAAGGTCGTCTGGGGCGGGGAGCTCCCGACGCTCCTGCCCGACGCGTGCCTGGCGCACGCCGACGCCGTCGTCAAAGGACGCTTCGAGCCCGTCGCGGCGGAGTTCGCCGCCGACCTCGAGTCGGGCGCGCTCAAGCGGGTCTACGAGTCGCCGCGGGGCGCGGCGTACGAGACCCCGGTGCCGGCGCTCGACCTGCTCGAGGCCCCCGGGCGCTACCTGGGCTTCATGGGCCTGCCGCTGGAGACCTCGCTCGGCTGCGTCCAGGGCTGCACCTTCTGCATGGTGCACAGCGTCCAGCCGGAGGTGGCGCTGCCCTCCGCGGACCGCGTCGTCCGGGACCTCGCCGCGCATCCGCGGGAGTTCGTCAACGTCGTCGATTACAACCTCGCCAACGACCGGGCGCACCTCCTCGCGGTCGCCGCGGCGCTGGGACGCTCGTCGGCGGCGGGCTGGATGGGCGAGCTGTGCCTCCAGGACCTCGACGACGAGGAGACGCTCGAGGCGCTGGCCCGCAGCCGCTGCCGCGCGGTGTACTGCGGCCTCGAGAGCGTGTCGGCCGCCTCGCTCAAGACCGTCGCCAAGCGCCAGAACCGCGTCGACGACTACCTGCGGATCATCCGGCGCGCGCAGAGGGCGGGCGTCGAGGTCGGCACGGGCTTCATCGTCGGCCTCGAGGGCTCCGACCCCGGGGCCTTCGCGGAGTTCTGCGACGAAGCGGGCGTCCTCTACCTCAAGCTGACGACCTTGACCTTCAACCCCGGGACCAAGGTCCGCGCGGTGATGGCGTCCCAGGGGACCTTCCTGTCGGACGCCCCCGAGGCGCAGGACGGCGTGCGGGTCAGCTTCGTGCCGCGGGGGGCGACGCGCGAGGGGCTCCTCCAGGGCGCGCGCGCGCTGATCCGCCGGTTCTATTCGCCCGCCTCGCTGTGGCGTCGCTCGCGTCACATCTCCGATCCGGCGCGCCGCGCGCAGTTCATCCTGTTCAGCCGGCTGTACGGCGCGGCCTACCGGGAGTGGCTCGACGCCGACCTGCTCGACCCCGAGGGACGCGCGCTCGAGGCCCTGCTGTCGCGGCCGTGGTCCAAAGGGGCGGGCACCGCCGCGCTCGAGACGGCGCTCTCCGTCCTGCGCCGAGCTACGGCGTGATCTCGGCGTCGCGGGTCAGCACCGGCCAGGCGGCCGCGTCGCGGAAGTCGCCGTTCGGCTTCTTGAGCACGGTCAGGCGCACGAGGCCCTTCTCCCCGGCGCCCTTGGGCAGCGCGTAGCGCCTCTCGAAGGTCTTGCCCGCGGCCATCGACACCAGCTCGCCGGGATTGCGCCCCTTGATCTCCGAAGCGCTCCGGTCCTCGGGGCTGAAGAAGCGCACGGTCTTCCTGAACGACGCCGGGCCGCCGCCCGGCGGGAGGACCTCGAGCGTCACGATGTAGATCTTCGGCGTCTCGGGGATCAGCGGGTGGGGCATGAAGTCGAGCGGCCAGCGCACCACCAAGGAGCGGCCGGCGGGGCCCTTCTCGACGGCCGCGGTGAAGCCGTCGAACATCGGCTTGATCATCGCGTCGAGCTTGCGGCCGTCCCCGTCCCAGTAATAGTAGTGGCCGCGCTTTCCGTTCGCGTCCTTGGCCATGTGGCAGGAGTTGCAGTCCAGGAACGGGCTCTTCCGGGCGGCGGGGTCCGCCGCGAACCTCGCCGCGTAGGTCTTCACGACCGGCTCGTGGCAGCTGACGCAGCCGGAGACGTGGGAGAACGCGGGAGAGGGCTTCGGGTCGCAGAACCCGGGAGGGACGACGAGGCCCGGCGTGCGCGCGTAGTCCGCGCGCGTGACGACGCGCGCGCCCTCGGCGTGGCAGGTCAGGCAGTCGACGCCCCCGGCCTGGATCTCCTCGCCGCGGGCGACCGTGAGCTCCTTCCACTTCGGTAGGACCGCCCCGGCCCAATCCGACGGGATCGAGTCCTCGAAGACGGTCTTCGATGGGGAATGGCAGCGCAGGCAGCGCGTGATCGACTTCTCGGACATGATGTCGCGGCTGCAGAGGGGGGACTTGTCGGGGTCGTGGACGGCGATGCCCCACTGACGCATGACCGACTCGTAGGCGTGCGCGTGCGGGCCGGCGGCCTCGGCGGCGGCCTCCTTCGCGTGGCAGGCGACGCAGGCCGCGACTTTCTCGCGGCGGGCGGCGTGCAGAGCGCCGACCGGGCCGTGAGGCTCGACCTTCGCGCGCGCGGACGCGGCCGACAGGAGGAGCAGGACGAGGAGGGCGTTCATGGCCCGGGCAGTTTAGCCCTCATCGCGGCGAGCGTCAAGGCCCGCCTACCAGCTTCCCGATGAGCCGCCCCCGCCGAACGAGCCGCCGCCGCCGGAGAACCCTCCGCCGGAGCTCCCCCCGGAGGACCAGTCGCCGCCGGAGCTCCCCGAGCCGCCGCCGATCGTGAAGATCTCGCTGCTCCCGTAATAGACCTTGTTGCCCTTCTGGCTGAAGTTGCGCCCGACGGCGGTGTGAGGAAGGATGAATTTGGCGAACGGGAACCCGATGAGGTGCGCCATCAGGAACCCCATGCCGATCTTGGCGCCCCAGATCGCCATCGGGAACGCGGCCCAGAAGGGGATCAGGAAGAAGTAGAGGAACCAGCCCACGCCCGGCGCGGCGATGCCGACGCCCTCGAACAGGCCGAGTATGCCGAAGACGAAGGCGCTCATCATGAGCTTCTCGAGCAGGCCCATGCCGTTGAAATCATTCTCTTCCCTCGCCGCGGGCGGCGGGGAGTAGGTGCCCTCGGCCGCGGAGACGATGGCGTTCACCCCGGCCGTGACGCCCCCTTCGAAGTCGCCGGCGCGGAAGCGCGGCACCACCTCGTTCTGGATGATGCGTCCCGCGAGCGCGTCGGGCAGGGACCCCTCGAGGCCGTGGCCGACCTCGATGCGCAGCTTGCGGTCGCTCTTCGAGATCAGGAACAGGACGCCGTCGTTCTGGCCCTTGCGGCCGAGCGCCCAGGTGCGCGAGACCTTGAGCGAGAAATCCTCGAGCGGCTCGCCCTCGAGCGAGTCCAAAGTGAGCACGGCGACCTGATGGCCGGTGCGCGCCTCGAAATCCTTCAGCTTGGCCTCGATCGCCTGGCCCGCCGAGGCGGAGAGCAGGCCCGCGTGGTCGTTGACGCGTCCCGACAGATAGGGGACCTCGAGCGCGGCGGCGGGCGCGGCGAGCGCCAGCAGCAGGAGGAGCGCGCGGCTCAATGCCCGTCTCCGGTGAGGGGGTCGTCGCCGAGTTCGTTGCCGAACGAGGGCTTGCCCGCCAGCCCCGCGGCCCTCATCGCCTCGGCCGTCTTCTCGACGGCGGCGCACAGGCCGTCGGCGGTGCGGCCGTCGGCGGCGTGGGCGGTCATCGCGGCCACCGCGGCGTCCCACGCGGCCACGGGGACCCTCGCGCGGACGGCCTCGTCGGCGAGGACCACGACGCGCCGCTCGAGCAGGCTCGCGAAGATCAGCACGCCGTCCCGCCCGGCCGTGCGCGAGATGCCTCGGTCGAAGAAGACCTCCTTGGCGCGCCGCGCGACGGCCGCCTCCATGCGCTCCTTGCCGATCAGCCCGCGCTTGACGGGGCCGTACCAGCGGCCGAGCGCCGCCCCCAGCAGGCCCGCGGCCGGTACCCACAGGATGAGGCGCGACAGGGGCATCCAGAACGGGTGGAGCCTGTCGGCCAGCAGGAGCGCGGCGACGGCGAGGCCCATGCCCACGGCGGCGCCGCCCCAGACCGACTCGGGATACGGGCTGCTCTGCGCGTACACGCAGGGCACGATCTCGGCGGTCAGGCCCGACTCGGCCTTGGCCACGGCGGCGCGCACCTTCTCGCTGTCCTCGGAGGTCATCATAGATTTGAAGGATGCCTCATCCGCGCCTCCTCGTCAAGGGAAGGTGTCAGGCCTGTCGTTCTTTGCATAACTTCTAGGAAACCTTCCGGAGTTATGCAAAGAACGACAGGCCTGACACCGGACACCCCGGACACCGGGGGGCAAACGGGTATAATCGCCCGATGAGCGTCGTCCTCGAAGCGCGCGGGCTGGTCAAGAGATATCCGAAAGCGACGGCGAACGCCGTCGACGGCCTCTCTTTGTCCGTGCGCGAAGGGTCGTGCTTCGGGCTGCTCGGGCCCAACGGGGCGGGCAAGACCACGACGGTCGAGATGCTCGAGGGCATCTTGAAGCCGGACGCGGGGGTCATCCTCTACCGGGGCGCCCCGGCCGGGACGGAGTTCCGCGAGCGCACGGGGATCCAGTTCCAGGACACCGCCCTTCAAGACCACCTCACCGTGCGCGAGCTGCTGAACCTGTTCGGGGCGCTGTATCCGAAGCGCCTGAGCGAGGCGGAGCTGACCAAGCTGTGCGACCTGGGCGAGCTGCTCGACCGCGACCCGGAGAAGCTGTCCGGCGGCCAGCGCCAGCGCGCGCTGCTGGCCCTCGCCCTCGTCAACGACCCCGACATCGTGTTCCTCGACGAGCCGACCACCGGCCTCGACCCCCAGGCGCGGCGCAACTTCTGGGACCTCGCGCGCTCCATCAAGGCGCGCGGCAAGACCGTCCTTCTCACCACGCATTACATGGAGGAGGCCTACGCGCTGTGCGACGAGGTCGCCATCGTGGACAAGGGCCGCATCATCGCGCAGGGGGCGCCCGACACCTTATTGAAAAAACATTTTGACGGCGTGGTGATCGAGCTGCCGAAGGGCGACTTCAAAGCGCCTCCCGGCGGCCTCCAGGGGGAGGTCATCGAGCGCGGCGAGATCACGGAGCTGCTGACGGGCGAGGTCGAGGCGGCCCTCGAGGCGCTCAAGCGCGGCGGCTCGAGCCTGGCGCACCTGCGCGTGCGGCCCCGGACCTTGGAGGACCTGTTCCTCGCGCTGACGGGCCGGGAGCTGCGCGAATGATGCGCCGCTTCTGGGCCGTCCTGATCGGCCGCAACAAGGAGTTCCTGCGCGACCGCGGGGCCCTGGGCTGGAACATCCTGTTCCCGTTCTTCGTCGTGTTCGGCATGGCCTTCGCGTTCTCGGACAAGGGGCAGGACGTGTTCAAGGTCGGCGTCGTCGGCGAGGTCTCCGCGCTGCCCGCCGGCTTCGGGGCGACCAAGCACTTGAAGTTCGTCCCGTTCGAGGACAAGGCCGTCGCGCTCGGGAAGCTGCGCCACCATCAGCTCGACATGCTGGTGTCCCCCGGCCGGCCGCTCGTGTATTTCGTCAACGAGAAGAGCCCGAAGGGGTATCTCGTCGAGAAGATCATGCTCGGCACCGACGCCGCGTCCTTCGCGCCCGCGCGAGAGGCCGTGGAGGGGCGCCCGATCCGCTACGTGGACTGGCTGGTGGCGGGCCTGCTGTCGATGAACATGATGTTCTCCGCCCTGTTCGGCGTGGGCTACAACCTCGTGCGCTACCGCAAGAACGGCGTGCTCAAGCGCCTGAAGGCGACGCCGCTGCGCGCCGTCGAGTTCCTGACCGCGCAGGTCGTCTCCCGCCTGATCCTGATCATGGGCGTGTTCACCGTCGTCTATCACGGCTCGGACTTCTTCCTCCATTACGAGCGCCTGGGCTCGCTGTTCGACCTGTACCTCATCTTCGCGCTCGGCTCGGCGTGCCTGGTCTCGCTCGGCCTGCTCGTGGCCGCGCGGGTGACGAGCGAGGAGCTCGCCGGCGGCGTGCTCAACATGCTGTCCTGGCCGATGATGTTCCTGTCCGGCGTGTGGTTCTCGCTCGAGGGCGCGCCGGCGGGACTGCGCTTCGTCGCCGGCATGATGCCGCTGACCCACCTGATCGACGCGGCGCGCGCGGTGATGACCGAGGGGGCGACTTTGTCGCAGGTCGCGCCGCACCTGTACGTCCTCTCCCTCATGACGGCGGTGTTCCTGGCCGTCGGCGCGTACACCTTCCGCTGGGACTAGCTCTCTCAGGAGAAACGCGGGGCGCCGATCCGGGCCAGGCTCTCGATCTTGTGGTGCCGCTCGTCGAGGCCTATCTGGCGCAGCACGTCGGCGAGAGTGGCGAGGTTCCCGTAATCCGCCTTGAACTCGCTCTCGAACGGGCGCGTCTCGAGCTCGGGATGCTCGCGCACGAACTCCATGTACTCGTGCTCGGCGTGGTCCTCGAAGTCCGCGTTGAGCGCGTAGCTCAGCTTGGGGTCGATGACGTACAGCAGCCAGCTGACGTGGTAGTAGAAGAAGGCGACGATCTGCGGCGCGACCCGGTACAGCAGGAAGCTTCCCTGGATCCCGTCCTTCTGCAGCCATTCCTCGAGGATCAGGAGGTGCCACTGCTCGTTGTCCTGCTGCACCCGCGATTCCTTGATGAAGTCGAAGACTCGCCGCGCGAAGCCGGGCGTGCTGTAGGTGTGGGTCATCGCGATGTAGGCCACGTGCTCCCAGGCCTGGTAGGGGACGCGGGCGATCACCTCGAGCACGGTGAACTTCGGCAAGGTGCGCCGGCTCCCGTAGACGAAATCCATGCCGGCGAAGAGGAGCCGGGAGAGAAGGCCGTAGCGCCGCCGCGGCGCGCTCAAGGTCGCCGCCTGCTCCGCCTTGAGGTCGGCCATCAGGATCTCGGGGCGCCGGCGCGGTCTTTGAGGATGGCGATCTTCTGCCAGATCTTGCCGGCCAGCGCGGTGGTCAGGTCCTCGGCGTCGTCCACGGCCTCGAGCACGACGGGGTCCTGGATGCGGCGGGCGTAGATCGCGGCGATCTTGCCCAGCACGGAGAGCATCTCGGTGCTGTAGTCGAGGTAGCGTCCGAGCTCGAAGGGGGTCAAAGTCCGCTTCGGGGAGGACTCCGTGCGCGAGGCTCCGCCGGCGACGGCCTCGGGGTCCTTCGTGAGCTGGTGCATGTCCACGACGTGGGCCAGCTCCTTGAGCTCGTGGACCAAAGCCAGGGCCTTCTTGCGGCGCAGGCTCTCCTCGAGCTTGGCGACGGAGAGGATGGCGGCGCCGAGAAGAAGGGTGAGGTTCGCCGCGGCGTCGGCGCCCTGCAGGAGCTCGGCGATGTTGCCGATCGAGCCGGACACCCGGACCTGCAGGAAGGCCGCGCCCAGGCCGAGGAGCAGGACGGCGCCGAGGGCCCAGGCGGCGACGCGCAGGGGGATATGGGGCCGGGCGATCGCGGTGCCGCGCTCGTCCGCGTCCCGGGCGAGCCTCACGACGGAGTCGGCGAGGCCGAGCAGGCCGGAGCCGGGGAAGCGCTCGGCGATGCGCTTGCGCAGGCGCTCGGCGGTCTCGATGATGAAGCGGGGCTCGAGGGTGGTGCTCATGGGTCCAAGCCTACTATAAGACCTTGTAAAGGACCAAGGCCCGCTCGCGTCCCTTCACCTTGACGTTGTCGCAGCGCTCCGCGCGCACCTGGGCGCGCAGCGCCGGCGACAGGCGCTCGTACACCTCCGAGCTGACCAGGATGACGGAGCCGAGGTCCTTGTTCTGGGACTCGATGCGCGAGGCGACGTTGACGGTGTCGCCGATGACGGTGTACTCGAGGCGCTTCTCGGTGCCGATGTTGCCGGCGACGAGCGTGCCGGTGTGGAGGCCGACGCCGAACTGGATCGGCGCGCCGCCGCGGGCGTTGAGCTCGGCCAGCTTCGCGCGCATGCCCAGCGCCGCGCGGACGGCGTCGTCGACGTGGTCCTTCGAGCCGAACTGCGGCGCGAACACGGCCATGACGGCGTCGCCGATGAACTTGTTGATCATGCCGTTGTGGGCCGTGATCGGGCCGGTCACGTAGGAGAAGTACTCGTTGAGGAAGGCGACGAGCTCCTGCGGCGGCATCTCCTCGCTCATCGCGGTGAAGTCCCGGATGTCGGAGAAGAGGATGGTCGCCTCGATGCTCTCGCCGCCGAGGGAGACGGCGCCTGTCTCGACGAGGCGCTTGGCGACCTCGACGGAGACGTAGCGGCCGAAGGTGTCCCGGAGCCGCTCGCGCTCGGCCAGGCCGTCGACCATCTCGTTGAAGCCGGCCTTGAGCTCGCCGATCTCGTCGTCATCCAGCACGACGGTCTTGGCGGAATAGTCTCCCTTCGCGACGAGGCTCATCTTCTCGTTGAGGCGGGCCAGCGGGCGGGCGATGCTCCGGTACAAGGTCTCGAGGTAGCCCGCGGCGAAGAGGAAGGTGGCGGCGATGACGGGGCCGGCGTCCCCGGCGCCGCCGCCGGTGCGCCGGATCAGCTCGACGAGAGCGAGCGGGATCAGGATCAGGTTGAGGACCATGAGCATCAGCTTGGCGTGGACGGTCCACATCGGTCCGGCCTTCCGGCGATAGAGGTCGGGCTCGGCGTACAGGAATCGGGCGGCCTTCTTGATCAGCAGGGGCTCGAGGAAGATGACGGTGAAGTAGGCGCTGAAATACGCGCTGACCGCGCCGGGCAGGAGCAGGACGGCCCACGGGGAGGCGGGGTTGTGGAGCAGGGACCAGAGCGCGCCGGCGAGGAACTCGGCGGCCCAGAGGCCGAGGAGGACCCGGTAGAGGCCGTTGAACCGTCGCTGGGCGACGGCGCGCAGGCTCTCGTCGCGAGTGTCGAGGAAGCGGGCGATCGGCCGGGTCCAGAACCAGGCGAAGCCGTACACCGCCAGGACGTCGAGGAGGGCGAAGGCGACGCTCGGGACGTCGACCGGCGCGGAGCCGTAATGCCGGCCCAGCATCTCCCTGATGGCGTTGCCGAAGACCGTGCCGCCGACGCCGCCGACGAACAGCGCGGACAGGACCTGGCGGTCGAGGTAGACGCGTCCCGGTCTCATTCGTACGCCGGCGCGGACGGCTTGGCGGCTCGCGCCAGCGCGGTGCGGGCGCGCTCGCCGTCGGCGGCGAAGCGCGCGGCGTCGGCGCGCGCCCGCAGCGCCAGGACGGTCCCGCGCCAGGGGATCCAGCCCGCGAGGGCGGCCCGGGACTCCGCGTCGGCGCGGGCGGCGTCGAGCCGCTCGGCGGCCGCGGCGAGCGCCTCGACCCGTCCCTCCGGCTCGGCGGCGAGGCGCAGCTTGAGCCAGGCGCCGTCGAGGCGGGCGGCGAGGCCGAAGTGGGTCGACAGCGGCCGCGGCTCTCCGTCGTCCTCGAGGGTGCCGGTGAAGGCCGTGCGCGCCGTCTCGCGCGGCGGGCGCGAGGAGTAGGGGATCAGGGCGTAATCGACGCGGCGGTCGTCGGCCGTGCGGCCGCACATCTCGTCGCCGTGGGAGACGCACAGGTCGCGCGCGCCGACGAGGTCGAGGAAGAGGCCCGATTCCTTGTCGTCGGAGGAGACCGCGAGGTCGCCGAGCAGGACGAACGGGCGCGCCTTCGAGCGGGCCCGGACGAACTCGGCCGCGGCGAGCAGGCGTCCGAGCCGGCGCGCGGCGGCGGGCCCGGAGCCGGGCTCGAGGCGCATGGAATAGACGTCGGCCGTCGCGCCGTCGAGGTCGAGGCCCGCGCGCAGGACGCCGTACCCGCCGCCGAGGTCCAGCGTCTCGCGGTCGACGATGCGCCGCCGGCTCGTCACCGCGAGGCCGAGGGCGGGCTCGTGCGCGCGGTAAGGGTGTCCGGCGGCCTCGGCCAGGGCGTCGGCGTCCTCGCCGCGCCAGGCCTCCTGGAACGCGGCGGCGTCGGGGCTCTCGGCCTTGAGGCCCTCGATCAAGGCGGCGCGGCGGGTCTGCCAGCCTTGGTGCACCCGGCGGGGCCCGGCGACGTTGAGGGTCAGGACGGCGAGGACGAACGCCGCCGTCTTCACGCGAGGCTCCCGGTCCACGCCGTGACGGCGCGTCCGCCGACCTCGACGCGGTCGCCCTTCGGCCGCACCAGCAGGAAGCCGCCGCGCTTGGAGGCCTGGAAGGCCGTCAGCACCGGCTTGCCCAGGCGCGCCGACCAGTACGGCCCCAGCGCGCAGTGGGCGGAGCCGGTCACCGGGTCCTCGGGGATGCCGTCGGCGGGGAAGAAGCAGCGCGAGACGAAATCGCAGGCGGGGCGGCGGGCGGCGGCCGTCAGGACCAGGCCTTTCCTCGTCAGCGCCGACCAGGCCGCGAGGTCCGGCGCGGCGCGGCGCACGGTCTCCTCGCTGTCCATCTCCAGCAGGTAGAGGCCCTCGTTCTCGAGGAAGGCGAGCGGGGTGTCGGCCAGGGCCGCCAGCAGTCCGGGCGGCGGCTTGGCCGGGACCACGGGCAGCGACGGCAGGTCGAGGACGATCCATTCGCCGTCGCGTCGGGCGCTGAGGCTGCCGCTCTTCGTGTCGAACAGCGCGGGCTTCGCGGGGGCGAGGCGGCCCGTCTCCCACAGCGCGTGGGCCGCGGCCAAGGTCGCGTGGCCGCACAGAGGGACCTCGACCGAGGGGGTGAACCAGCGCAGCTTGAAGACGCCCCCGGCGTCCTCGAGGAAGGCGGTCTCCGACAGGTTGAACTCGGCGGCGACGCTCTGCCGCCAGGGATCGTCCCGGGGCCCGTCTAAGAAGACGACGGCGGCGGGATTGCCGGTGAAGGGCTTTTCCGCGAAGGCGTCGACGACGCAGACGGGGAGCCCCACGGGAGCTAAGGGAGCGGGACGCCTTCGGCCTTCAGCATGCGGCGCTTCTGCGCCACGCCGCCGCGGCCGGAATAGCCGGTGAGGCGCCCGTCGGCGCCGACGACGCGGTGGCAGGGCACCGTCGGGGCGAAGGGGTTCTTGCCGAGCGCCATGCCCACGGCGCGGGCCGACTTGGGCTTGCCGATGCGCTTGGCGACCCAGCCGTAGGTGCGCACTTCGCCTTTTGGAATTTCGAAACAAGCTTTCCAAACGGCCTGATAGAAAGGCGAGTGTTTCTTCATAGCCGCCGCGATCTTCTTGGGGAGTTTCATGGGAGGACTATTTTACCAAGGATGCGGGGCCCGCGGGCGCCCGTCGCGGCGGGGGCGTTGCCCGGCTTCCCGTCGAGGGCGCGCGCGGCGAGCCAGGCGAAGCAGGCGGCCTCCTTGGCCATGACCGGGAGAGCGGTGACGCCGACGGGCGCGGGGGAGAACAGCGCGCGCAGGCGGCGCATCAGGTGCGCGTTGAGCGCGCCGCCGCCGGACACCACGACCTGGCTCAGAGGCTCCGGGGAGCTTTGCAGGACGCCGAGCCACAGCGAGCGCGCGGTGAGTTCGGCGAGCGTGGCCAACGCGTCGGGGAGGGTCTTCGCGCTCAGGCGCGGATAGATCCGGTCGAGGAGAGACGGGCCGAAGGTCGAACGGTCGAGTGATTTGGGCGGGGGCTTGAGGAAGTAGGGGTTCTTAAGGAGGCGGCTCAACAGCTTTTCGTCGACGACGCCCGAGGAAGCGAGACGGCCTCCGGAGTCGAAATCGAGACGGCCTTTGGTCGCGCGGCGTACGGCCTCGTCCATGAGAACGTTTCCGGGGCCGGTGTCGAATGCGGCGATGATCTTATCATGGCCGAGGATGCTCGCGTTCGCTATCCCCCCGATGTTGACGACCGCCTTCAGCGGGCCGCGTCCATAAAGGAAGAGGTCGAAGGCGGGGACGAGGGGGGCGCCCTGGCCGCCGGCGGCCATGTCGCGCGGGCGGAAGTCGGCGACGACGGTGACGCCGGTGCGCTCGGCGATGACGGCGGGCTCGGCGATCTGCAAGGTGTTCGGCGGCGTCGCGTCCGGGCCGTGCCAGACGGTCTGGCCGTGGGAGCCGATCACGAAGGGGCGGGAGCGGCCGGCGATCCGGAGCGCGGCGGCGGCGAAGGCCTCCCCGAGCTCGACGTTCAGGCGGGAGAGCTCGGCGACGGAGAGCCCGGGGGCGCCCAGGACGCGGGCTTTGAGCGCCGCGGGGTAGGGGTAGGTGCGGTGGCGCAGGACGCGGACCTCGCGCGCTCCGACGCTCACGAGCGCCGCGGTCACCCCGTCGGCGGAGGTGCCGGACATCAGGCCGACGGCCGGTCGGAGGCTCATGGCGGGGACTTTACCAAAAATCCCCTCGCAATCCCGGGCCGCGCGCGCTCCCCGGACCCGCGCGCGGCCCCTGAACGGCCCGGTTACTCCGTCTTCCGGCGGCGGATCAAGGCGGTCGTCGCGGCGCCGACCAGGAACGCGCAGCCCACGGCGAGACCGGGATTCTTGACGATCCAGCCGCGAGAGTTCTTGATCGCGCGCTCGCTGCGGTCCTGGGCGTCCGCGAGAAGCTCGCTGCCGCGCTTCTTCAGCCGCGCGCGGGCCTCCTCCGTGAAAGCCGAAAGCCGGGCGCCGGCGTCGGCGTACGTCGTGTGCTTCACCTTATTGTGGGTCATCGGCATGGGAACCTCCGTGCGTCGTTGCCACAGGATGACACCTCTGAGAGGGCAATCCAATTGAAGCCGCGTGAATCATTTGTGGCGGCCGTGTTGTCCCGGACGGAGGCGCGGATCAGCTCTTCTTGCGGGAGCGGCGGGCTTCCTGGTCGACGTGGTCGTACTGCTCGTCGCCGCCCTCGTCCTCGGACTCGTTGCGCCGGAACATCTCGTTGCGGCGCACGATCTCCTCGACGATGCCCGTGGTCGCCAGCGCGAACAGCCCGTCGAAGACGCCCGTCATCGCGGCGACGAGGGCCTTGTCGCTGGTGACGAGGAACTGCTCCTGGTTGGAGTTGGCCGCCTCGCTGAAGTTGAACGAGGTGCCCAGCACCGCGTAGTCGCCGCTGATGACGACCTTGTGGTGGATCTTCGCGTTGTACTGGACCGCGGCGCCCTCCTCGGGCTTGTAGACGTGGTTCTTGTAGGCGCGCGGGCCGACGCGCAGGTTCTTGCGGACGGCCTCGTAGCGCTCCTTGCCCAGGACCTCGCGCAGGGCGTTGGCGGCGGCCTCGACGTACTCCTTGGCCTTGCCCTCCGCCTCGTTGAGCGCGTAGCCGGCCAGCTCGAGGAAGACGCTCCATGGGCGCACGGCGAAGGGGGTGTCGCCGACGGCCTTCAGGTCGAAGGCCTTGCCCTCGATCTTGGCGCGCTCGATGATCGCGTCGCGCACCGCTTCCGAGGAGAAGGCGAACTGCATCAGGCGCAGCGGCCCGCGCGTGCTCGTGATGAGCCGGCGCGTCATGTCGCGGTTGATGTCGCCCATGCCGCCGCGCGGCGAGAAGGAGATGACGATCCACTGCACGTCGTCGCCCATGACGCGGTAGGCGCCGTCGAGCGGGTACTCGTTGCCGCGCAGGCCGTAGACGAGGGTCTTGGTCAGGCTGTTGGCCGCCACCTGGGCCAGCAGGAAGCTGTCGAGGACCAGCATGTGGTTCGCGTTCGGCACGGAGTCCTTCGGGCGCGTGCCCTCGGGCAGGTCCTTGAGGTCGCCCTCGGGGCCGATGCAGGACTGCGTGTAGTTGCCCGAGGAGAACAGCGCCTTGGCCTTCTTCTCGTCGTTGAAGTCCCGGACCATGACCTTCTGGTGGTTGAGGCCGACGGAGTCCACGGCGCGGATGGTGATGCCCTTGGCCTTGTTGAGCTTGTCGAAGACGGCCTTCACCTCGGGGCGGGACTCGATGACGCTCTTGTCGATGCCGCCGGTGACCGCGACCCCGTCCTTGGCGCGCGCGATGAGGGCGTCGGCGACGTCCATCAGGTCGAAGTCGAAGACGTTGAACATGATCTCGGTCTCGGCGCCGGCGATGAAGTCGAGCAGGACCTTCTTCAGGTCTCCGGCGGGCAAGGTCTTGCCGCCCTCGACGCGCTGATGGTTGGCGAAGACCTCGGCGTTGCGGTAGCCGGCCTTGCCGCCGGCGGGCTCGAGCGTCATCGGCGTGAGCGGGTCGTTGAACTTGCGGAACACCTCGGCGACGCGCTTGTCGGCGAGGAGCTCCCGGAACTTGGCGCGCGTCGCGTTCTCGAACTCGGTGTCGGCCTTGTCGGGGTCGGCCTTGTCCTCGCGCTTGGCGGCCTTCAGGTACGCCTCGACGTCGGGCCACAGGGCGGGGTTGTGCTGGAGCATGAGCATGAACTGGCTCTCGGACATGTCCTTGACGCCGCCCTCGATGGCGTACTCCTTCTGCTGCTCCTCGGTGAGCGTGAGCTCTTCCTTGAATACCTCGCGCAGGAAGCGGCGCGCCTCGGGGCGCTTCATCACCTCGCGCGCCAGCGCGAACATGCGGGCGAAGTCGTGGCTGGCCTTCCCCGCCGGGACGGCGTCGCCCGCCTTCTCGCCGGCGCTCGGGGCGGCGAAGCCGGCGGTCGCGAAGACCTCGCGCGCGGCCTGGGCGGCGGCCCGGGAGGCGTTCCCGGCGGGGCCGGGCGCGACGGACGGGGCCAGGAGCGGCTGGGCGGCGAAGGCCGCGGGGACGGCCTGATCCGCCCGCGGCGAATCGACCCGCGCCGAGGCGACGGGGACCGGAGCGGGAGCGGCGAGCAGCGCGGCGGCCGCGCTCAGCGACGGCGTCAGCGCGGCCGACGGCGAGAGCTGGAAGGACGGCGCGGAGAGCGCGGGGGCCGAGAGCGACGGCCCGAGGGCCGGGGTCAGCCCGGCCTGGACGCGGGGCACGATGACGGCCGCCGCGGAGGGCAGCTCGAGCAGGACGCAGAGAAGGGGGGCGAGGAGTCGCTTCATGGCCCCATCCTACCACCGGCCCCCGACGGAGGACTAGGGAAGAAGGGCCCGAACGGCCTTAGACCTTGGACCCAGGCCGTTTACCGGGCGAACAGCGAGGCGAGGGCCCCGTCGAGCGACGGGTGGCGGAACTGATAGCCGTGGGCGAGGAGCTTCTTGGGCGCGGCCTTCTGGCCGTCGAGCAGCATCGAGGACATCTCTCCGAGCGCCAGGCGCAGGGCGAAGGCGGGGGCGGGCAGGAAGGCCGGGCGGCGCAGGGCGCGGCCGAGGGCCTTGGTGAACTCGGCGTTCGTCGCGGCCTCCGGCGCGGTCACGTTGACGGGGCCGGTGAGCTTGGCCTCGTCGACGGCGAAGAGGACGGCGCCCACGGCGTCGTCGACGTGCACCCACGGGAACGGCTGACGCCCCGAGCCGAGCGGGCCGCCCACGCCGAGCTTGAACGGCGTCAGCATCTTGGCCAGCGCGCCGCCGCCCTTGCCCAGGACCACGCCGAAGCGGGCCATGACCGTGCGGACCCCGAGCTTGTCGGCCTCGCGGGCGTCGCGCTCCCACTGGCCGCACAGCGCGGCGAGGAAGTCGCTGCCGCGCGGCGCGTCCTCCGCGCATTCGCCCGAAGGGTGAATGCCGTAATATCCGACGGCCGAGGCGTTGACGAGCACGAGCGGGCGCTCCTTGGCCGCCTCGAGCGCGGCGATGAGCGCCCGGGTCGAGTCCACGCGGCTCTTGATCAACGCGAGCTTGCGCTCCGGCGTCCAGCGTCCGCCGGCCACGCTCTCCCCGGCGAGGTTGATCACGGCGTCGGCGCCGTCGACGGCCATCACCCAGGGGCCGGGGTCGCGCCCGTTCCACAGCCGCGCGTCCACCTTCCCGTCCCATTGGCGCTGGGCGGCGGCGGGGTCGCGCGTGAGGAGGACGACCGTGTCGCCGCGCTCGAGCAGCGCCGAGACGAGCGCGCCGCCGATGAAGCCGGTGCCGCCGGCCAGGACTATCTTCATGCCCCTATTATGGATTTTTTCCCGGCCCGGAAACGGACACGAAGGTCGAGCCTTTCTCGATCGCCTGCGGCGCGCGCCAGTCCCGGAAGCGGAAGGCGGCGCAGGTCTTCCCGTCGCTCTCGGCGCTCCACATCATGCGCCCGTCGCCGCGGGCGATGGCGTCGAGCGTCCGGCGCACGCTCGCGCCTTTGTGGATCAGGACCTCGACGCTCAGGTAGCGCGCGTCCTCCGCGTCGCCGGTCAGCGAGACGAGCCCGGCGTTGCCCTGGGCGGCCCAGCCGGAGTCGCGCAGGACCATCAGCGCCGCGACGCGGGCCGAGCGGGCGGGGTGATGGGCCTCCGCGGCCGGCTTTTCCAGCGCTGCGGCGCAGGCGTCCTTCGGCCGGCTCACGAAGAGCGCGCCCTCGCGCAGCTCCGCGGCGTAGCCCGGGTTCGCGGCGAGGATGCGGTCGAGCACCGCGCCGACGGTCAGGCCCGCGATGGGCCCCGCGGGGGCCTTGAGCTCCGCGCCCTTCGCCGCGACGAGGCCGCAGGGAAGACGGGCCATGCGGCACAGGTCGCCGAGGTCGGTCTCGCCCTCGGCGCGCGCGTCGTAGACGGGCCAGCTCCGGACCTTCTCCAAAGTGGGGAAGGAGGGGGCGGCGCCGGCGGAGAAGCACAGAGCCAGAATGGAGGCGAGGAGGAGTTTCATCTCAGAACGCCAATATTTTCATGCAAGATTTATTTCAACTCACCATCGGAACCTGCACTTCTGATTGTTCCCATTTAGGGTATGTCTCCAGAAAAACCATGGCGCGGGACATTGTTATGGTCAGGGTTTTTTTAAAAGAGCGAGCTCTTCCTGCCAAACACGTCTGACCCCCGTAAGCCAGTCTGCGGCCCCTTGGGAATTGACGAAACGGCGATTGAGGGTCTCCGAGAATGCCTGCCACTCGCCGTCCATCCCAGACAACATGCGTCCGGTCTCCATAATTAGTTTCTCGAGCATGGCGACTCGGTCGCTCGCGGGCCAGTCCGCGCGCAGCCGCCGGGCAATCTCATCATCCGTCGCATCGTCAGACGGGTCACAGAAGTCGTGGAGGTAGCCCGCGAAGGTCCGGTACTTGCTTCTGTATTCGCTCATGACTTTGGACTGAAAAGGCTGATTTAGTCATCATTTGTCGGCAAGAATCAGCCTTTCCGTTCGCTTATCGAAACCGGCAGTCGAACCTTCCGCATATATCGCGATTGTGATTTCCTTCTTGAAACTTTTATCGGGTATGTGAGCGTGATTGTTCGCCGGAGTTTCGAGCAGTTGTTTAAGGGAGTCCAGCAATTCCTTGGCCTCATCAGTGGTGAGGAGCACTGATATGCCGTTGATTGACTTATCGTTGTCTTGATCTAAGATTCGCATGCTTGTCTCTGGCGATGAGGTTTCGCTCTCCTGACGAATTCCGAGACTCTGTCTCGAGGCTGATCTGAGTCCAGATAACTCGGTGTTTAAGCCCGTTTTGATTCAGTCAATCTGATGTTGACGAGACATTCCTGGCCCTCGAGGCCATAGATTAGTAAGGAAAAAATCCCGCGAAGCCCTCGTCCTTTAAAGGCGGCCTCGATCTCAATGTATTCGTCTTTGTGGTGCTTGATCCGATCGAAGTCCTTGGCACCATATTTTTCCAGGAATGCCGATATGCGGGGAACGAGATGGACCCAAAGTTGCTTGATGTCTTCGTTGGGGCGAAGCCGAAGCAGATGGGAAACCGTGATTACTTCGTCGGCGTCGCAATTGATGTTGCGGTGTAAAGCGTAGTGATTTGTTGACTTGGGTAGGAGCTCAGCCGCAATATTCGGAAGTAGATCTTTGTCCATCCGATTGAATGCAGCCAACACTCTGCTGGTCTTCTTCATTGGTACTCCATTACTTGCCTGCACGAAAGGGGTAGCGTCCCCGTATCTCAAGATCGAGGCGATATGCGTCCTTAATCCCGAAGTCGAAGCTCTTCGATAGGTGGCCATCATCATCGTATGTCCGGATGTAAGCCTCGACCCGGCTAAGAGCCTTGTCGAAATTTCGCACGTTTTGCCGCTGATTGCGAAATTTGAATCGGGTGCTCAGTTCGACCTCCTTTAGCATGGCGAGCCCCATGATTACGGTTACGTTTATTTTATCCGATTCAGAGACTCGTGCTTTCTTCCCAGACTGGCCGTTGATTTGAACGTGTATGCTTACATGATTGAATCGGCCCTTGTCCTCGGCGACACCCGTTGCTGATCCTACGCTTGGATTGTTCAGAGAGAAAGACCGTGAAGCGGTAATCCCGGTTCCCCCTAGTTGGGCCCCCAGCATCGTCCCAGGGCTGGGAGGTGTCGGGGCGGATGCTGTTGCGGGGAGAGTGACGCCTGCTTCTGTCTGGGGCAGTCCGCGTTCTCTAAGAATTGAAGGATCGGAGCTGGGGGTCGCAGAATGAGTGTCCTGATTCTCCTCCTCAGCTTCGAGCCCTGCTAAATGCTTTTCTGCAGCGAACTTCACCCCCGATTCAGGCCTGGTGCTTCTTGGTGTACCCTGCTGGGATCGGGGCGGGACGACTGCGCCATTTCGTCGCCGGACTTCGAGGTCTAAGTCTTCATGAGCTTGGTCTGCCGGGTCAACTTTAACCAACATTTCCACCCAGGCGCGGCCAGCGTCGTCGGTCCGTGCGGCCGCTCCGTCGGGAAATTCAAAAAGGTTGGAATCTGCAGTGAAGGTCACCGGGAATCCAGCTTTATTGCCCAGGTCGCCCGTGAATTCAACCTCGGCCAGAAGTATTACCGCCTCTCCTCGCGAGGCCGCGTCCTTGTCGCTGCTCAGTGTGATGTTGATCGGCTTGAGTGGTAACTTTGGTTTCGGCGGCGGCTCGGGTTTCGCCGGCGTTGCTTTGTGCTCGAGATTCGATGAAGAACCGGGCGAAGCCTGGGGCTTGCCCGAGCCCTTGAATAACTTGCTTATACCTCGAAATAGCGCTGGAATGCCTTTAAGAATGAGTACGGCTCCGAGCTCTCCGAGCGCCTTTCCCAACTCCTCGCCGCCGGTGCCGGAGTATCCTCCGGAGTAAGACGAACCTGAAGAACCTCCGCCGCCGCAGTTCTGAACGCAAACGCCGTGCGGAACCGACGGTGGAGGCGGGAGCCCCGGGATGTTCCAGGCGCCGAGCCCCGCCTCGGTCAAATCGATGGGACGGGCGCGAGTCAGGACAGCGGCCGTGCCGTCGTCTTCGATGATCTCGGCCTGCGCTGTCGAGAAAGTGAACGCGGGATCGTCGAGCCACCGGACAAGAACGGTCGAGGGTATGGCGACGGGCCAGCGGCCTTCTTCCGTGTCGGCCGGGCGCAACACGAGGATGCCCGCGACTTGACCCGCTTCGCTGATGACGGGGCCTCCGCTGAGCTCGGGCGAGATGGCGGCGTCGGTCTGAAAGCTGACCTCGCCGACCTTGGTCACGAGGCCGGATGTCTTCGTCCATAGGCCGGAGATCTGCGTGTGGCCGACGGCGGTGACGAGTTCGTCTTTCGCGGGAACTGCCTCAGAGAGGGGGAGAGCGGGTCGAGCCGCGTCCTCGGTGTAAGTGAGGACAGCCACGCCGAGTTCGGGCTGCCGGCGTAAGACGGTCGCCGCGAGTTGGCCGGGCTTCGCGTTCGCGGAATAGGCGAAGAGGTTGGGATGGTCGGTGTCGGCGACGATGGCGGCGTCAGTGACGAGCACGGCGCCGTTCTTCGTTCTGAGCAAGGTGGCGGCGGCGCGCTGGTTTTTCCATACGACGACGAAGACGCTTTCCTCCGGCTTCTGGGCGACGACGCGTCCAGCCGAGATGAGCGCCGCGTCCTTCACCCGTTGAACGGCGGCCAGGTCCGCGAACGCCGCCGCGCGCGAACAGTAGAGCTTGGAACGGGCGGCACCGACGGCCTTGTCGGAGGCGAGCGCCATGGTCAACTTGCGGACCCGGGCGCGGAGCTTCTCGTATTCGGCGCCGGTCACCTTCGCCTGGGACGAGGCTTGGTCGAGGGCTTGTTCGGCCGATTTTCCCTCCGCCTGCGCACCGAGCAGGGCTGACAGCCACGGAGAGGCTTCGCCTTTCTCGGTCTGGAACAAGCCGTCCCGGCTGGAGAGGAGCTTGCGGCGCGCCTCGCCGGGTTCGCACGGCGGCTCAGGGAACCGTTGCGCCCAGGTGTAATCGGTGACCGCGAGCGTCCGGTAGATCGCGTCGAGGCTGGAAGCCCGGTCCTTGAAGAACGGCTTGAGTTCCGGCGACATCCGCGGCTTGAGGCGCTCGAGCGTCTCTCTGACCTGGGCCTCGTCGCGGAAGCCCTCGAAGCCGTCGGTCAGGACCAGGAGGTCGGCCTGGAGCGCCGCGAGGCCCTTCGAGTCGGCGGGGCCGTCGCCTTGCGCCTCGACGGCCTTCGCGTCAGGGGCCAGGACGTAGGTCGAGAGCAGGTACCAGAGCGGGTCGGCCGTGGTCTCGGAACGGACGGGGACGGCGAAGGCGAGGAGCAGGGCAAGCGCCGATCGGGCCGTTCTCACGGCCTAAGCATAAGCTCGAAGTGCCGCCAAGTCAATGCTACCGGAGCCGCGGGATAGAGGGAACTTTTTCGGGGGGTCGATCGTATGAAAGGATGGGGATCTTGCGCCGTCCGCTGTTCTGGGCCGTGGTCGCCGGGGCCTTGGCCGTGCTGGCCGCGCGCCGCGCGGGCTATCTCGCGCCCGCCCGGGACGAAGGCTGGAGGGAGGCGGCGTACGAAGGGCCGGTGCGGATATCGGGAACGCTCGACGCGCCCGTGCGCCAGACGCGCCGGGGCTGGCGCACGCGCCTCGCCTTCGCCTCGCCCACCGGCATCCAGCGCGCGCAGGTCTGGCTGCCGAAGGGGCGCGGGGTGGCGGACCTCGAGAAAGGACGCTCGGCGGTCGTGGCGGGGAAGCTCCGTCTGCCCCGGCGGCCGCGCGACCCCGGCGATTTCGACGAGAAAGCCGCGCTCGAGGCCGCGGGCTGCGGTTGGGTGCTCCACGCGCGGGAGGTCTCCGTCTCTTCTTCCATACCTGTGCGGGCCCTGCCCTGGGCCTGGGCGCAGCGGGCGCGCCTGTCGGCCGAGGCCGCGTTCGCGCGCCGCCTGCCGCCGGAGCGGGCCGCCTTGCTCGCCGGCATCGCGCTCGGCGACGCGGGGGCTTTGTCCGACGGTCTCGCCAAGGCGGTGCGCGACGCCGGGGCCACCCACCTGCTCGTCGCCTCAGGCTCGAACATCGGCTTCGCGGCGGCGGCGGCCGCGCTGTGCGGGCTCGCGGCGGGGCTTCGTCCCGGCCCGCGCGCGGCGCTGACGCTCGGCGCCGCGGGTTTCTACACGATGATGGCGGGTGCCGACCCGCCGTGCGTGCGGGCGTGGGTGATGCTGGCGGCGGCGCTCGCGGGGCGCGCGCTGGGCCGGGAGACGACGGCGTCGGCGGCGCTCACCTTCGCGGCCGCGGTCATGCTCGTCCTCGATCCCGCGTCGGCGCTGTCGCCGAGCGCCGTCATGAGCGTCGGGGCCTGCGCGGCCATCATCTGGGCGGGCAACGGGGCGGAGCGGGCGGCGCCCGCGTCGTGGCCGGGGTTCCTGAGGGCGGCGGTCGCGCTGCTGCTGATCAGCTTAGCGGTCGCGGCGGCGCTGTGGCCGCTGTGGATCGCCGTGTTCGGGCGCGCCTCGCTCGTCGGGCCCTTCGTGAATCTGATCCTGGTCCCGCTCTCGGGGCCGCTTCTCGCCGGCGGCTTCGGCCTGTGGGCGGCGGACGCGTGGGTCCCCTCTGCGGCGCCCGCGGCGGCGAAGGTCGTCGGCGCGGGGCTGTGGCTGTTCGAGAGGACGTGCGTGCGCGCCGCCGCCTTGCCCTGGGCGGCGGTCGAGCCGCGGCCGTGGACGGGCGTGGAGATCGCGTCCTGGCTCCTGCTTCTGGGGAGCCTGAGCCTCTGGCCCCGAAGACGGGCGTGCGCCGCCCTTCTCGCGTCGGCGGCGCTCGTCTTCGCGGCGGGCCGGGCTTTCGCGCCGCGCCCGCCGGTGTCGGCGCTGTTCCTGACCGACGGCAGCGTCCTGCTGCGCTTCAACGGCGGCCCCGCCTGGCACCTGGGGCCCAAGCCTCCCCGGGCCAAGGCGCGCCGGGCCGCGCGGGCTCTGGGCGCGGGGTCCCTCCAGAGGGTCGCCGTGGGCGGGCCTTGGCTCCTGAGGCTCGGCCGCGTCGAGCTCGAGGTCGGCGGAGGGGGGAAACCTTCGGTCCGAAGGGCCCGAGAGGGTTTTGCTATAATCGAGCCTCCTTGGGCGTCCGCGTTCGAGGTCACCACCGATGGCGACTCCTATCTCATCCAAGACCCCCTCCGTCCCGGCGTTCGGCTCGGTCCTCGTCTTCCGCAACGAGGCCAAGCCCGACTCGTCGCGGACGCTCGAGCTCGTGCGGTCCTTGCTCAAGAAGCACGGCGTGCGCGCGGTGACGGCGGCGCGCGTGCCGACGGCGCGCTCCCTGCGCGACGCCGACCTCGCCATCGCGCTCGGCGGCGACGGCACCATGCTCCACGTCGCGCGCGAGGTCGCCCCGCGCGGCATCCCGCTGCTCGGCGTCAACGTCGGGACCTTGGGCTTCCTCTCCGCGGCCGAGGCGGGGGACCTGAAGCGCTGCCTGACCTCGGTCCTCGCGGGCCGCTTCGCCGTCGAGGAGCGCTCGATGCTCTCGGCGGAGGTCCTGCGCGCCGGCCGGCGCATCTACGGCCCGGACCTGGCCCTCAACGAGGTCGTCATCCGCTGCGGCGAGCAGGCGCGCGCGATCACGCTCTCGACCCGGTCGGGGGAACGCTTCGTGGCCGACTACTTCGGCGACGGCCTCATCGTCGCGACGCCGACGGGCTCGACGGCCTACTCGCTGGCGGCCTCCGGGCCGATCATCGACCCCTCGCTCGACGTGACCTTGGTGGCGCCGATCTGCCCGCACGCGCTGACGCAGCGGCCGCTGATCGTCCCGGCTCACCTGCCGCTGACCATCCGCCTCGGCAAGCGCCGCGAGGGCGAGGCGCCGCGCGTGCTCGTCTCTCTCGACGGACGCCCCGGCTGCGACCTCAAGCTCGGCGACGAGGTCCGCGTGCGCCGCGCGGAGACGCCGCTGCGCCTGCTTCTGCCGCCGGGCCGCTCTTTCTTCGAGGTCCTGCGCCGCAAGCTGAAGTGGGGACAGCGCTAGCGTGCTGAGGAAGCTGAAGGTCCTCAACTTCGCGGTGGCCGAGAAGGTCGAGCTCGAGCTCGGCGCCGGCTTCACCGCGCTCACCGGCGAGACCGGCGCGGGCAAGTCCATCCTCCTCGAGGCCCTGGGCTTCCTCCTCGGCTCGCGCGGCTCCTCGTCCTGGCTGCGCGCGGGCGCGCAGCGCCTGGAGGTCGAGGGCCTCGTCGACCTCGCCGACGTCCCGGCCGACCTGCGCCGGGAGCTCGGCCTCTCGGGCAAGGCCGTCGAGCTGCGCCGCGAGCTCGACTCGACCGGCCGCACGCGCGCGATGATCGGCGGCCGGCCCGCCCCGGTGGCCGCGCTCGCCCGCGTCGGGGACCATTTCGCCGACTTCCACGGCCAGCACGAGAGCAGGACCTTGCTGCAGGCCTCCTCCCAGCTCGAGCTGCTCGACCGCTTCGGCGGCCTCGACGCCGAGCGCGAGGCCCTGTCCGAGGCGTACTCCCTGTGGTCCGGGCTCAAGGCCCGGCTCGAGGCGTCGTCGCTGTCCGAGGCGGAGCGCGAGCGCCGCGCCGACCTGCTGCGCTTCCAGATCTCGGAGATCGACGAGGCCAAGGTCCGCGGCGGCGAGGACGAGGAGCTGGAGGAGAAGCTCCCGCGCCTGAAGAACGCCGAGCGCCTGCGCGGCCTCGCCGACACGGCCTACGGCCTGCTGTACGCCGAGGAGAACGCCGCGGTCGCCCGGCTGCTGAAGGCCTCCAAGGCGATCGCCGACCTCGCCCGGCTCGACCCCGCCGCCGGCAGCCTTCACACCGAGCTGGAGAGCGCTCACGGCTCCGCCGCCTCGGTCGCGCGGGAGCTGAGCTACTATCGCGACGGAGTCTCGTCGGACCCCGCGGCGCTCGACGCTCTGCTCTCCCGCCAGGAGACTTTGGCGCGCCTGAAAAAGCGCCACGGCGCGACGCTCTCCGAGGTGCTGGCCGCGCGCGAGCGCCTGGCCGCCGAGCTCGACGGCCTGGTCAACGCCGACGCGCATCTCGAGAAGACGCGCAAGGAGCTCGCTAAGGCCGAGTCCGAGCTGTCGCGCCTGGCCGGCGAGGCCCACGACAAGCGCGTGAAGGCCGCCAAGAGGCTCGACGCCGCCGCGCTCAAGGAGCTCAAGGTCCTCGGCCTGCCGCACGCCCGCTTCTCCTGCGCCGTCGAGATGGAGGAGGGGAGCTGGACCCGGACCGGCGCGGACAACGTCGAATTCCTCCTGGCGCCGAACCCCGGCGAGCCGCCGCGCCCGGTGAAGAGCGCCGCCTCCGGCGGCGAGCTGTCGCGCGTGATGCTCGCGCTCAAGACCGTCTTCGCGAAGGCCGACCGCACGGCGCTGTTGGTATTCGACGAAGTCGATGCCGGCATCGGCGGCGAGGTCGCGCACGCCGTCGGCGAGCGCCTGTCCGCGCTGGCCAAGGGCCGCCAGGTGCTGTGCATCACCCACCTCCCGCAGGTGGCCTGCTTCGCGCAGAACCACTTCCACGCCGTCAAGGACGTCGCCGCGGGCCGCACGCGCCTGCGCGTCGACCGGCTCGACGGAGACGGCCGCCTGGAGGCGGTCGCGACGATGCTCGGCGGCAAGCCCACCGGCGCCAGCCGCAAGCACGCGCAGGAATTACTGGAGAGCTCACTGACATGACGACCCCCAAGGTCCGCACCCGCTTCGCCCCGTCCCCGACGGGCTTCCTGCACATCGGAGGCGCCCGGACCACCTTGTACAACTGGCTGTTCGCGCGCCGCCACAAGGGCGATTTCATATTGCGCATAGAGGACACCGACGAGGTCCGCTCCACCGACGACTCGGTGACCGCGATCCTGGACTCGGTGAAGTGGCTCGGCCTGGACTGGGACGAGGGTCCTCTCGACGGGAAGACCGACAAGGGCCCGTATTCGCCGTACTTCCAGATGCAGCGCGTCGCGATCTACCGCAAGTACCTCGACCAGCTCGTGAGCGAGGGCAAGGCCTACCGCTGCTACTGCACGAAGGAGGAGCTCGACGAGTACCGGCGCGTGGCCCAGCTCGAGAAGCGCCCGCCGCGCTACCCCGGGGTGTGCCGCGCGCTCAGCGACGGCCAGCGCAAGGAACGCGAGGCCGCCGGCAAGAAGTTCTCCATCCGCTTCAAGATGCCGGCCGACGGCGCGACCATCGTCGACGACCAGATCCGCGGCAAGGTGTCCTTCGAGAACAACCTCCAGCAGGACCTCGTCATCTGGAAGACGACCGACGGGCCGACCTACAACTTCTGCTGCGTCATCGACGACCACCTGATGGAGATGACCCACGTCATCCGCGGCGACGAGCATCTGTCGAACACGCCGTCGCAGATCCAGATCTACCACGCGCTGGGCTGGACGCCGCCGCTGTTCGCCCACCTGTCGATGATCCTCGGCCCCGACGGCTCGAAGCTCTCCAAGCGCCACGGCGCGACCTCGGTGCTCGAGTACCGCGACCAGGGCTACCTGCCGCACACGATGCGCAACTACCTGGCCCTGCTCGGGTGGTCCACCTCCGAGTCCCAGCAGCTGTTCACCGACGAGGACCTGATCTCCAAGTTCGACCTCGCGGGCTGCCAGAAGAGCCCGGCCACCTTCGACACGGTGAAGCTCAACTGGATGAACGGCGAGTATATCCGCCAGACGCCGGTCGCCGAGCTGGTGAAGCTGGCGATGCCGTTCCTCGAGAAGGCGGGGCTCGTCGGCCTGCCCGGGCCGGCGCTCGAGAAGGTCGTCGCCCTCGAGCACGAGAAGTTCAAGCTGCTCTCCGAGATCCCGGCCCTGGTCGAGTTCTTCTACAAGCCCGTCGTCTTCGACCCGAAGGCCTTCGACAAGGTCCTCAAGGCTCCCGGCGCCAAGCAGGTGCTGCTGGACATGGCGGAGGCCCTCTCCGGCTTCGCGCCCTTCGAGGACAAGGCCCTCGAGGCGCGCATCCGCCGGTTCGTCGCGGACAAGGGCCTCAAGAACGGCCAGGTCTTCCATCCGATCCGGGTCGCCGTCAGCGGCCGGACCGAAGGCCCGACCTTGTTCCTGATGCTCGAGATCATGGGCCAGGAGATGGTCGTCTCCCGCCTCAGGGACGCCGCCTCGCGCCTCGCCTAGACCCCGTCCCGGCCCGTAGCCGTTCTGTTGCGGGCAGGGCGGGGACCCCCGGCGGCGCCGACTCAGGCCTGGGTCTTGCGTCGTACGGGCATTCTCATATACTATCCCTTTCCGATTTTCCGGAGGCGTTATGACGAAGAAACTCATGAAGAAACCCGCGACCGCGTCGGCGAAGCCCAAGGCTTCCGCCGGGGCGTCCGCCAAGGATCTGGCGTGGCTGACGCCGGCGAAGATCAAGTCGATCCGCGCCGAGCTCGTCTCCATGCGCGACGACATCCTGCGCACCGTGCGCAAGCAGGGCATCAGCGACGTGGACAACGGCGACTCCGTCGACCAGGCGAGCCAGTCCATCGAGAAGGAGCTGATGTTCGAGCTCTCCGACAACGAGCGCACCACCCTCGACATGGTCGAGGCCGCCATCCGCAAGATCGACAACGGGACCTACGGCC